>MDTE01089233.1_pt1 | contig 90076 bp, 79 predicted proteins | sample 811231 | NCBI WGS metagenome assembly MDTE01 (sample SAMN05326651, study PRJNA326480) | marine metagenome | isolation source: seawater | place: Indian Ocean: Red Sea | collected 2010 | reverse complement strand
GTATCTCGACCTGGGAATGTGGCGAGTGACCAAGGTTCGCACAACGAGGCCCCACCACTGTCGCGCAGCGACAGCTCATATCGCCGACCAGACACAAGATCAGACGCATAGAATTGCCAATATTCACCAGTCGTGTCGTTCATTCGGCCGGTGATATCAGTGGTGCCAATGCGCAACGTCGGCGGCGCAGCGAGTGGTCGGGTGAACGATGCTTTGATCAGCATTCTGGAATCACTCACCTGTGGCAGTACGTGACGTACCTGACCGCTGTCCCATCCCTGTGCAGGAGGTGGTGCGCCCTGCTCGGCCAACATGCCCAACGGCACACCACCGAAGACCGCTGCCCCCATCGCACCAGCTGACCCCGCAAGAAACGTACGGCGATCGACCGGTCGTCTTTGCCTCATCTGTCGCGCCTACTCTCGATCACGTGCACTTACAAACCGCGAACACGGACATTCCTGAACTTCACAATCCCGAGACCGTATTGCAGGGCAATCGGACCATCCGAAAACTGCGTGTCCTGCACATCAACCATTTCTTCGCCATTCAGCGTCACCATCAACCGAGACCCTTCGGCTTTGATCTCATAGCTATTCCATTTTCCGCCGGTCATGATGACGCTATTCGGTGCGGCGATATGCACAATCCCGCCTGTCCGGTAGGTTTGATCAGCACGGGTGTCATAAATATTGACTTCGTACGAATTACGGTCAGTGACGCTCGTTGCATCCGCACAACGGACGAAAATCCCGCTGTTCGCCGGCTCGTCAACCCAAAATTCGAGCGTGAGTTCAAAATCACCGTAGGACTCTTTCGTCACCAGGAAGCCGCTTCCACTGTCAGCACCAACAGCACCCTCAGCAATTTCCCAGTTGGCATCTCCAATTGGATTAAAACTGTCCAAATTTGAACCGTCAAATAACGTTGTCCAACCACCCTGCGCAGACGCATCCTGCACGGGAGCCACACTAACCAAGCCAACTACGCACATCCCCAGAACTAACATCGATGAGTACTTCATGTCTTGTCTCTCCTCTTTTCTCGGAAGCAGTCGCGAGTATAGCGTGGTCCTGTCAGCCGCGCCTCACATCACCAGACTATGCCAACAATTCTAACAACGCATCTGAGACGGCCTGCGGCCGCTGAGGCGCAAGATCATGCCCAGCACCATCAATAATGCGACGGGCGACCAAGTTGGTAAAACGGCGCTGGTCCGCCGACGGGTCAGGCGAGGGACGCCCAAAACCACTGTCATTCCCACGGAGTACGATTGCCGGAACTGTAATTGGTGGACGTTCGGCAAGTTGCCGTTCAACGGCCAGAAAGCGATCTTCTCCCGCGACATACCCATGGCGATGTCGATAGGAATGAATGACCACATCAACGAAATCAGGATTTTCAAACGCCGGCGCCGAACGGTTGTAGACCGCATCGGTATAGTCCCACGTAGGAGACCACGTGTCCCACAAGTGGCGACAAATATCTTGCCGATTCGCTTCTAATCCAGCACGACCTCGCTCGGTATTGAAGTACCACTGGTACCACAACCGTGCTTCGGCAGCAACCGATGACGATGGTTGTGACGGCGACACCGTATCCTGCACGGAATACCCACCGATAGCGACCTGGGCACGCACACGATCAGGCTGCAAGATCGAAGTAATACAGGCAGCACGATTTCCCCAATCGAAGCCTGCTGTCGCAATCTGGTCTAACGACAACGCATCAGCGAAATCGATGACATCCTGCGCAATGGCCGCTTGCTCAGCCATGCGCGGTTCGTCCGGGTTGCGAAAACGCGTTGTCCCATAGCCTCGAAGGTACGGAACAAGAACACGGTAGCCTGCCTCTGCAAGTGGTGGCACCACACCGTCCCACGCACGAACGTCGTACGGAAACCCATGTAGCAAGATAATCGGAAACCCATCCGAGCGACCACTCTCTTCATACCCGATATCAAGCACAGCCGTTTGCACAGTACGCAACTCTTGATTCATCACGGTTTGTGCACCAGCCTGCACCGACCGACCTCCTCCTGAGGCTATCGCCGCGGCACTGACGGCCCCAGTAGCCTGCAAAAATTCACGTCGACTAGGAGTCATACTCTCTGCCCCGCACGAACGGTCCGGTAGGTCCGATCATCATCTATTTCGGCAACTCAGGTTGCGGTGGCGATGTTGCACCAAGTTCCAGTAACACCGTTTCGAGTTCTGGGAACCGTCGACCCAGATTTCCATAAAAGACACCCTGCGCAATCGTCAGCGGTGACCACCCACGTTCATTCACATGACTGAGTGTCGCGCCCTGCTCAAGCAAAAACAGGGTCAACTCCTTGCCTCCGCGCATTACAGACCCATGCAGCGCGCTGTCGCCATTATCGTCAATGGTTCCGACCGAATCCCCGAGTTCCATCATTAGTTTCACCGCGGCAAGAGCTTCCTCGTTATTTCCAGCACTCTCATTCGGCCAGACTGACACCCCTGCTGCGACCAACAACGCGGTGGTCCCATCCTCATTTGTCAGCAGCGGGTCCGCACCAAGGTCAAGCAAAAGCCGCATTAACTCAAGATCGACCACCTTGGCGGCGAGAAGAAAGGGGGTCGCATCAATTCGGTTTAATAAATTGCGGTACCCATCCCGTGGCTCTTTCGTCTGCCGAGCATTAACGTCAGCCCCATGTGCCACCAGCGCCTTGACGAGTTCGAGATCTGTAACACGCCCTTGCGGTCGCGGCGATGGATTATGTTGGTTCTTGTTGGTGTTCGGTCGTCGTGTCCACACGAGCTGGTGGAGAGCCGTCCATCCCTGCTCAGCAGCAGTCGGATCCGCGCCACGTTCCAACAGCCGTACCGCCAAATCATAGTGCGCATTGATCACCGCGACGACCAGTGCACTCGTACCATCGGGAAGTGTCTGATGAAGATCGGCCCCAGCATCAAGCAACGCATCGACCGTTTCAATATGTCCAAGACGCGTGGCAAACATCAAAGGCGTAAACCCGGAATTTGTCCGCCCATTCACTTCCGCACCAGCGTCAACCAGCGGCCCCACGACATCAGCGTGACGTTCGGCTGCTGCCCACATCAATGCGGTCTGCCCCATCCAACTTTCGCGAGCCGCTGGGTCGGCTCCGTGCTCCAGTAACGCGACCACACTGTCCACGACTCCTGTTCGTGCAGCCACCATCAATGGGGTCTCGCCGGCCGCCGATGCTTGATTGGGATCAGCTCCTGCAGTCAAGAGCAGGCTGATCGCATCGACGTGACCACCGATGCACGCCAGCGATAACGCGGTAACGCCAAACCGATTGATTGCGTTGGGATCAGCTCCTGCATCAAGTTCTCGCTGAAGTGATACGACATCCCCACGATGTGCCGCATGGTGGAGCACGGAATCAGACGCGAAGCTATCGACCGTTCCAGACTGTGCGCCGGACACATCCGAAAGACCGAGAACGATGCCAAGAGCCAGTAGCACCCCAAGTGTACGTGCCGTCGTCATGGGTGGTGAGCACCAAATTAATCGTCGGCCAAGCCAATTGAACACTCGTTCAACCTCTGTCTTCACACTCGTTAAACGTTTGCCAGCGGTGCCAGTTCCACAAGACGACCAGTGCTGTCACCCAATCCGTCATCGAGTCGAACCCCCGCTTTATCCAACTGGCTGACCAGCAGATTCGTCATGGGCGTATCTCGCGGATACTGGAGGTGACGTCCGCCTTTGAGTTGTCCCGCACCGCCGCCGACCAATAACAGCGGCAGATCAAAATGAGAGTGTTTGTTGCTATCGCTTAACGACGCGCCGTACATCAGCAGTGAATGATCCAGCAGTGACCCATCCCCATCAGAGGTATTTGCCAGTTCATCAAGGAAGTGCGTAAACAGCGACACATGGTAAGTATTGATCTTGGCAAGTTGCGCAAGTTTCTGCGGGTCGTACCGATGATGAGACAACCCATGGTGTGAATCAGGAATACCAATCTCAGGGTACGCCCGTCCATTCAACTCTCGTCCCAGCATGAACGTAAACACGCGTGTCATATCAACCTGATAGGCCAACGCAGTCAAATCAAACATCAATTCAACGTGTTCTCGATACGATTCCGGAATTCCAACAGGACGTTCAAGTTCAGGTAATTCGGTATCCTTCTGTTCTGATAATTGGATACGACGTTCAATCGCACGTACGGCATCAAGATACTGGGCGACACGAGCCTGGTCACCAATCCCGACCTCACGCTGGAGTCGCGCTAGATCACTCGAAATCGCATCGAGGATGCTTCGATCTTTTTTGAATTCTGATTGCCGATCGGCTGCAGAACCGCCATCACCAAATAATCGTTCGAAGACGACACGTGGATTATTCTGCATTGGAAGTGGCGTCGTTTCATCCCGCCACGCAATGGTGTTCATGTAAATACAGCTGTACCCGTTATCGCAACTCCCAACAAGAAAGTCCTGATCAATCGCCAACTCCAATGACCCGAGCGGCGTCGTGCGCCCCAGTTGGTCGGCTGCGATCTGATCGGCGGTCTTTCCAGCGCGGACATCCGCACCTTCTGTTTCACGAGGGTGGACCCCATTCAACCATGTTGCGGTCGCCCGGGTGTGTTCGCCGTTCCCATCACCAAGCGCTTCTGCCTGACCTTGAGCCAACCCGCTCACCACAACCGTTTGGTCACGGTACGGTGCAAGCGGACTCAAAGTGGTGGACAACTCAAGCGAGTCCTTAGCCGCTGGCATCCACGCATCCATCGCCATCCCGTTAGGACAGTAGACCCATCCTAAGCGACGAACTGGCTCAGCCGCCCGACCAGAGATACCAGACAACGCCGGCACCATAGCATCGAGCATCGGCAACGCTAACGCAGTCCCGAGGCCGCGAAGGACGGTCCGCCGCGGAAGTATTTTCTTCGAAATAATCATGATTCCGTTCTCCTCATTCTGAACGGTGGGCTTTTCACGATCCCAAGGATAATAGATGAGAATCGATAGTTGTCTTTTTCCACAGCCCGTAAGATGTTTCGCACGATTGGCGCATCGTAATGCTCCAACCCTCGACCAAGCGCATAAATCATCAGTTTCTCTGTCAGTGTACCGACAAACCGAGCAGGACTGGCCACTAGAGCATCCCGTAAACCGGCTGCGCCATCAAACTGCGTCCCATCCGGCAATTCTCCAGTCGCATCAATCAGCGTATTTGCAGCCGTATGCGTTCGAAATCGACCAACCGCGTCAAATTGCTCAAGAGCAAACCCTGGAGGGTCCATTAAACGGTGACAACTCGCACACGCCGGGTTGGCCCGATGCCGTTCCGTAGCCTCCCGCATCGACAGCATCTCGCCATTATCCGTCGTTTCCTCCAACGACGGCACATCCGGTGGAGGTGATGCAGGTGGGGTACCCAGTAAATTCTCGAGAACCCACTTTCCACGTAAGACTGGAGATGTGCGATTCGGATATGCCGTCACCGCAAGAATACTGGCATGCCCGAGAAGGCCACGCCTGGCCTCATAGCCGGTTTGATCGAGTGACACACGCCGGAAATGGCTCCCGTAGACATGCGGAATGTCGTAATGCCGGGCCAATCGCTCATTGACGAAGGTGTAATCCGCCGTCAACAACGTCATGACATTCTGATCGCGACGAAAAATATCCCCGACAAATAGTTCTGTTTCCCGTTGCATCGCCTGGCGCAAAGCTTCACCGACATGAGGAAACAAATCCTCATCGGGATATAAGGCGGGGACATTTCGAAGATAGAGCCACTGACTGGAAAAATTTGTCACGAGGGCGCTCGCGCGCTCATCAGCAAGCATGCGACGCGTCTGCCTCTCAAGGACCACCGGGTCACGTAATTGGCCAGTAGCCGCCAGGTCGATCAACTCATCATCGGGCACACTGGACCATAGGAAAAATGACAGCCGCGACGCGAGCTCCAAATCAGAAATCTCATATGGTGTACCAGGCAGTAGACCGTCCGGATCTCGCTCAACACGCAGAACAAACTCTGGACTGGCAAGCACCCACCGCAAAGCGAGTTCAATCCCGGCATCAAAGCCCGCCTCAAGCCTTCCATCCTCAAAAAATCCAAGTAACACATCAAGGTCTGTATTCGTAATTGGCCGACGATATGCCCGCCGTGCAAGTTTCGACAGGATCTCTCGCGCACACGATGTCTGCGCTGCAGTCGATTGAATACCGGACGCATCGCAACGAAAGATTTGTCGTCGACTTGGCGTCGGCATAACCGGAGCCATCTCGCTCCCATCATACGGTCCTGTAATGGTGACCTGACCAAGATACGGCTGATGCCGAGTGTCAACGGCGGTATAGGGACGCAAATACGGTTCGCGCACTGATTCGGGATAGGCCCATGTTCGACGGGCGAAAGTCACTTGAATGCTGCGCGGGCCTGCCCGAACCGGGAGTCGGAATTCCCAATCTCGGTCGACTTCACGTTGGCCCGCCCTCCAATCACGATAGGCGGCACTGTCTCGTGGGACATCAACTGGGGGGGCTTGCCCTACGGTGTAGGACTGAACAATTTCATTGTCGACACTGACTTCAAGTGTATGCGGGACATCAAAGGCCGCCAGTGCGCCGCCAGTCCCACGTGCCAGGATCACGCGGATAATATACTCACCATCTTGTGGAAAGTTGTGCTGGAAAATAGCCCCTCCCCTAGTGCCAAACGGCATACTTTCAACCCAATGATCTTGTGATAGATCATTCGTCACGCGAAACGTTTCCGTTGTGGCCGACACGACCGGTCTTCCCACGGCAATACGACTGATCTTTCGTGCTGCAGCTAAGTAACGTTCAAGCAGTGTCGGGGATACACCGAGCACCCCAGCGATATTGTCAAACCCGTAACTCGCCCCATCGGCCGGAAGTAATTCAGACACGTCAATTTCAAGGCCCAAGAGATCTCGAACAGCATTGTGATACTCGGTGCGATTCAGTCGGTGGAACGCTTCAGTTCGGCCAGGATTTATCGCCACTGATGCATGCTGATCAAGTGCGGTCTCTAGGTATCGGATAAATCGTTCGTAGGTTACCCCGTCTGGCCGCGGCCTCGGCGCCGGTGGCATCGCACCAGCTCGCAGTTTCCGAACCACTGTTTCCCAGACAGCCGGGTCTGCTTCAACCTGCATCACATCATGCCGGTCAAGCGCCAGTCCGCCTGTCTCGAGTTGTTCGTTATGACAGCCGACACAATAACGGTCGATAAGATTCTGTTGCCACACCCCCTGAGCAACAAGTCGTTCGACTCCCCAACCCAGCAACAGGTGCATGCCGACCAGCAGAATCGTCGATAACGGTAATCGCGACATGGCTATTTCTCGTCAGTATCAGGTGAACGCAAGAACGTGTCAAATGATCCTGACATGCGCGTTAGCTCGTAATGATCTATCCTGAGGGGCAGGAGAACGAGCCCATGAATTATCAACGACAGCAAACACCTGCATTGCAAGGAAGTTACACCTCGACACCGGTAGAGTTTCTCGGGGTCGACAGACGCGCCACCTTTATTTCCAGAACGTATAACCACCTTTTTGCCGCGATCATCGGATTTATTGCGGTAGAAATGTTTTTGTTCACGTCAGGCCTTGCAGAACCGATTGCACGCACCATGTTGGGTGGCAGTTGGATGATTGTGCTGATGCTGTTCATGGGGCTCAGCTGGCTCGCCACGCGCACAGCCACGCAATCGAAATCTCTCAAACATCAATACCTGGCACTCGGCGGATTTGTCGTGGGCGAAGCAATTATTTTTGTGCCGCTGCTTTATCTTGCGCAGTCGTATGCTGGGGGCGGGGTGATTGAAAGCGCTGCCGTAGTAACCTTGATGGGGTCGGCTGCGCTCACAGCAATTGTGTTCTGGACACGAAAAGACTTCTCTTTTCTCGGAGCCATTTTGCGGTGGGTCGGCATCCTGGCTGTTGTCGCAATTTTTGCTGCGCTTTTATTTGGGTTCCAGCTCGGCACCTGGTTCTCCGTTGCCATGATTGGCATGGCCGGAGCGGCTATCCTGTACGACACCTCGAACGTATTGCATCACTATCCAGAAGATCGGTATGTTGCCGCTGCTCTCACACTGTTTGCATCGATCGCATTAATGTTCTGGTACGTGTTGCAACTCTTTATGGGGTCGTCACGAGACTAACAAAAAGAGACAGCGAGGTATTTCACATGATACGGGCCACGGTCGTCACCAGCATGCTTGTCGCACTTCTCGTCGTTGCGGGGGTGGTACCAGCCAACGGACAATTGAGCGCTACTGCAACAAAATTCGTCGAAGTCGCGAACGGATACCGACTGGCATCAAACATTACCTATTTACGAGCTGGAGGTGTCGACCTCAAACTAGACGTGTATCAACCACGAGGTACGACTGAGCCTGCACCCACCCTCTTATTTATTCATGGCGGAGGATGGACCAATGGGTTAAAGGAAACGTCCTTGATGAATTTTCTTCCCTATTTGGAAAGTGGGTGGGCAGTTGTCAACGTCGAATATCGAATGGCAGACGATGCTCATGCACCAGCAGCCGTCGAGGATTGTCGTTGCGCGCTTCGATGGATTTACCGCAATGCCGAACAATTTAACTTTGATGTCGATAACATCGTCGTCACTGGCAATTCGGCCGGAGGACACCTTTCTCTGACAACAGGATTCCTCCCCGCCTCTGCAGGTTTAGACCGGCAATGCCCAGGCGATCGTCGTCGTACATGGACCACCGGCGACACTTCCACCGCAGACCTTAAAGTCGCGGCTGTTATTAATTGGTACGGGATCACAGATGTCTACGACCTGCTGCATGACACTCCAGGCGTGTCGGGAAACTTTACAGAGGCGTGGCTCGGCAGTCGCGCTGACCGCGATGACGTTGCAAAGCGTGTGTCACCGACAACGTACGTGCGAGGTGGGTTACCACCTGTCTTGACGATTCATGGTGATGCCGACCCGATCGTGCCGTACAAACATGCAACACGCCTGCATGAAGCACTTGACGGCGCAGGTGTCGCCAACGAACTTCTAACGATAGCCGGTGGAGGTCATGGCGGATTCAGTAATGATGAAATGATCCGAATCTTTACCGCCATTGAAGCTTTTCTCAATAATCACGACATCGGGCATTAAACGGCTGCGCCTGAACCACCCCTGCGCTCAACATCTATCGGTGCAGGAGTGGCTCAGTAGTTAATTATCCTAGCGGCAGCACGAACCTCCAGCCTTCGTCGAGTCGCTGTTGGAGTCGGGCACGTCCATCGCCACAGCCACAGATAACGCGGTCTTGTGCCTGGCAGGCTGCAAGAACGGTTGCGAATGCCTCATCGACCTCAGCATGATTGCCGTCGGAAGGATTCGGTCCAAGGCCAAGGTCAACCGCCATATCACCAGGGACGACCATAATCGCACTAACAGGAGCCTCCAGAATTTCGTGAATGTTATCGACGGCTTCCTGAGATTCGATCATCGCCACCGCAAACAACTCTCCCTCCGGATTGAGCGGCCAAACGTCTGCACGCCGGTAATACTCGTTTGCGCCCATATCCCATAGGCGCATAGCACCGCCTGGTCCCCAACCTCGCTCTCCTCGTGGTTCCGGGTACGGCGAATCTTTCAGTGGCGGATAGCGCATCGCTTCCACAAACCGGACAGCTTCTTCCTTGGTATCAACATGCGGCAAAATGACACCAAACCCGCCGATATCAAGGACCTGTTTAACGGCCCACTTGAAATCCTCGTCACCATCTTGAGGGACCCGAACAAGTGGCGTCAGACGCATCCGCCCGTCAGCATCTCGGTCTTGGTCCATCTCAGCCAACACTTCTTGAACCAATTGACCCGAAAACGGAGAATGCTCCATGTCAACAAACCGCCATTCCTGATTCGCCACCGCCGCGCGCCCGTCCTCCAGGGCTTCAATAACTTTATTAAGTCGAGCCGCGCCTTGCGCATGACCTTCCGGTGGTGCAGTCCCCACCGTGAATCCGATAAACCCCAGTGCAAATACTAGTGACACCGTAGGACGCAACAACGTCATCATGACTTTCTCCTCCTGACTCTGTCAGGTGTTCCCACCGAATTATTCAGTCAGCCTCTGCCTATCTATCTATATAGCCACTATTGGAATCGTACTTTCTCGCGATATTGTAGCCCTCAACTATCAAATACATCGCTCTTAAACGACTCGGTGTAGCAATTCCTCCCTTGAAGCAAGGCGTCGGCAATTCTCTGCAGCTACATGAATACTTCTCGCCATGGTTTCTGCGGTGAGATACGCGACATGCGGAGTGACCACGACATTATCGAGCAACAATAGCGGGTCATCAGGCTCTAACGGTTCGCTTGCAAATACATCCAACCCTGCTGCCGCCAGTCGTCGCTCACTTAGTGCTCGCCGCAAAGGCTCTTCATCGACCACTTCACCCCGACACGTGTTGACAAGAATGGCTCCTGGTTTCATCTGCCCAATTGCCACAGCATTAACCATTTTTTCTGTCTTCGCGGTCAACGGCACATGAAGCGACACGATGTCACTCACAGCAAGAAGTTCAGCAAACGACACGTACTCACCCACTGCATCGGCTTTCGCTTCCGGACATGTATAAACAACGTGAGCTCCCATAGCGGTCAAAACTGGTGCTAAAAGATGTGGTACCGCACCGTACCCGACCAACCCGATGGTTCGCCCACAGATCTCCCCGGATTCATCCTGCATGCCCACCGTTAACCGTTGGGTCTTACCTGTGCGCGTAGCATGGTCCAGATGATTGACACGACGTAATGTTGCCAACATCAACAACAGGGCCATCTCTGCCACCGCCTGCGAATTCGCACCAGGCATATTACAGACTGAAATATTGCGTCGTCGAGCGGCGTCGAGATCGATCGTATTGACACCCACGCCTATTTTTTGGATTAATTGAAGTCGTGGAGCCAGCGCCATCACTTCCTCCGTCACAGGCTCCAATAAGTGCCAAAGCACGTCAGCATCCGCAAGTACTATCTTGAGCCGCTCCTGGTCAGACTCTGCGCAGCTAGTAACATAAATCCCTTGCTCTTCAAGAGCGGCAAACCGAGCCTGGATCCCTCTACCTGCCGTTGAGTGATATACGACTTTCATTGCGGTTACAACGTTATCATTGCCTGATCATGCCGGACGCCGATCCCACTATTCTGCAAGCCCTCAGACGGCTTCAACTGATCGACGGCAAATCGGCCCCGGTCATGATACCGCTCATGGGCGGAGTCTCTTCAGATATTTGGCGCGTCGAACTGAAGCAGCAAACAGTCTGTGTCAAACGAGCACTCCCACAACTTAAAGTCGCTGCTCTTTGGGAAGCACCAATTGAACGAAATCATTACGAATGGGAATGGTTGCGAATCGCAGGCACAGTCGAACCCACGGCCGTGCCTTCCTTGATAGCGCGTGACATGGAAACCGGATGCTTTGTTATGGAGTATCTCGACACACAGGCCTACCCCATCTGGAAAACCCAGCTACGCGACGGATTAGCAAACGTCGAAACCGCGAAAGCCATCGGGCAACGTTTAGTCTCTATACACGCAGCGACAGCCGGTCAGCCTGACATCCGAGATCGGTTTCCAACAGATCATATTTTCCATGCGATACGAATCGAACCGTACCTACTGACAACCGCCAAACGTCACGACGATCTCGCTGGTTCGATCCACCAGATCGCAATAGACCTAGCCCGGACCAAGCAAACGCTCATACATGGCGACGTCAGCCCAAAAAACATACTTATCGGACCATCAGGCCCCTTGTTTCTTGACGCGGAATGCGCCTGCTACGGAGATCCCGTGTTCGACATCACATTTTGCCTCAATCACCTCATGTTGAAATGTATTTGGACGCCCCATGCAACATCGGGGTTCTTACAGGCATTCGACGTACTGTCAAAGACCTACCTCGACGGCGTTGTGTGGGATGACCGGAGCGCATTTGAAGCCAGAGCAGCACGTACCATTCCGGCGTTATTTCTTGCTCGTGTTGATGGGAAATCACCAGTCGATTACATCACCACCGAAACGCATCGGGACCTCATTCGACATGTGTCACGAATGCTTCTACGCTCTCCGGTTTCGACACTCCGCGACGTACGTATGACGTGGACAGAAGCACTCGAAAGGACAAGATGACTGGGCCAACAATAATTGACCGCGTCACCGCCAGGCGCGTCTGGGATTCACGCGGACGCCCAACTATCGAAGCGGATGTCATTCTACAAAACGGAAGTATCGGACGAGCGATCGCACCGGCGGGTGCGTCCACCGGCAGTGGCGAGGCCCTCGACCTTCGAGACGGTGGCTCCACACTCGGTGGTTTTGATGTCAACACAGCAATCGGCAATATCAAGTCGGTCATATCACCTGCCCTCTCAGGATTAGCCGCATCAGAACAAACCACCGTCGACCAAGCTCTACTGAAACTGGACGGAACAGAAAATAAAGCCCACCTTGGAGGCAATGCCATAGTTGCTGTCTCCATGGCGACTCTCCACGCAGCCGCGCAACAACAACCACTTTGGCAATTCCTTCTCGGTGACAAACCGGCATTGATCCCGCTACCGGAAATTCAAATTTTTGGCGGTGGTGCTCACGCCGGGAGACGTGTCGACATCCAAGACTTCATGATCATGCCAGTCGGAGCAGCATCATTCGCCCAAGCTCTTGAATGGACGGCTGAGGTCTATCATTCAGCCGGCCTTCTATTGTCAGACGCCGGCGCACTACAGGGCATCGCCGACGAAGGCGGCTACTGGCCAGCGTTCCAGACCAATGAAGAAGCTCTTGATTGCCTTGTAAAAGCCATCGAACGCTCTGGTTACACGCCAGGCGAAGAGGTCGCCATTGCACTAGATATTGCTGCGACAGAGTTTTTTCACAACGGTCGATACCACCTCACGCTCGACAACCGCGAATATGACACTGATGAACTCTCGGAACTTCTAGTCCGTTGGATCGAACGGTACCCAATCCTGTCGATTGAAGACCCCTTTGCTGAAAACGACACTACTGGAATGCAAAGATTTACCCAGGCGGTTGGCGATCGTATTCAAGTCATTGGCGACGACTATCTCGTCACCAATGCCGGACGAGTCGCGCGTGCCGCGCGCGAACAGGCCTGTAATGGCCTTCTTGTAAAACCAAACCAAGCTGGCACAATTACCGAAACACGCACCGCATTAGAGGTAGCGCATCATGCTGGATTCAGCACGATCGTGTCTGCACGTTCTGGTGAAACCGAAGACGTCACAATCGCACATCTCGCAGTCGGATGGTCCGCCGGTCAAATCAAAGTTGGCTCGTTTGCGCGATCCGAACGGATGGCGAAATGGAACGAACTATTGCGTATCGAAGAAGCCCTGGGCGCTTCAGCGAAGTTCGCTGGCATATCCGCTCTCCATCTTGATTAAACAGAACTTCCACGCAGCGAGTTTATCCTTATGAGCCCTCAGGTATTCACGGAGCCGCGTACCGTTCGCGCAACGCATTGCGATCGTCAACCGTCAACGGTAAAAATCCTCGACTATCAGATTCCGCTGCCAGCGGCTGACAGGGACCACACATCAGGGTGTGAGACTCTTCGTTGTGCAGCAAGCCCAACGTATGTCCTAATTCGTGGGCTATCACATGGCGTGACACCATCGGATCGCCACGATCCAGCCCTCTCACCTGTCGAATAACCACCAAGTGACGCCCTGACTCAATCCGCGGTAACCGCCAAGCATATGACATGATATTTTGTCGTGACAGTACAAGTACGATGTCCGCATCCAGTTGCTTGAGCTCCGCTGGCACGCTCGGTTCAAGATCTTCAGGTACGGGTAACCGTCCGGCACGCAACGCAATCAATCGCGCATATGTTTCCACCGCACGCGGCACGCCCGCGATAACGTCCGGGGAGCCCAAGTGAAGATCTAATCCTAACGCTACAAACGTTTCGTTCCAGAAAGCAATCGCGTCGTAAGTCGGTTCGAGACGATCGTCGTCTATCGCAGGAGCCAAAATGATCACCGCCCGTTCAGCCGCAGAGACCGCTGCTAATTCGACAGCACTCATTAGAAAACACACGACTGCAAATCGCACGACCCGAAAAAATAAAGAAAAAACAGCCCCCGGTTCGGACGATCTAGTTAATTCTCGAGTTCCAAACATAATCAGTGTCATTCGAAACAGACTAACTAATAGTCTTCCGTCGCAAGAGACGCGCGAATAATTTCCCGATCATTCCGCACAACAATATGTTGGTTCGCAAACGCAGGATGCGCCCAGAGTACTGTGCGATCGTTCCAACGCCCGGATGCCCCACCCCGCGTGCGCAACGTTGGCTCAAGCAGGGGCGTCCTATCAACCTCCTCGTACCCATCAGGTGTAAACCTCGCAATAATGAGTTCGCCGGCATCGTTCATAACGAAATATCGGTCTCCGTTTTTGACGAAATAGGCAGTCCCAAACCTGTCCTGAGCTGTCATCGCGTCGCTCTGCCATAACCGTTCACCAGTTGTAATATCGATACCCCGTAATTCCCCGTAACTGCCCACCCCGTAGAGATAGTCACCAATGATGATCGGTGTCGAAATAATCGAATGTAGCCCATCCGTTAAATGAGGCAGTTCACTTCTGCTTTCACCCTTCCAAATCATTCTGGCGGCAGGACGGTCATTATTCAGCACCATCATCATTGACCCGTTTCGAAAATGACTCACACCGAGATACTGGCCACTTCTAACCGGTGTCGTAATCGACAGTCCGTTATCGAGAAGAAACTCTTGTTCCCAATAGATCTCCCCTGTCTTCGGGTTCAGCGAGGACAATGCCGCAGGATGCCACAGTATCAATTGCCGTACTCCGCCTGCATCGATCACGATCGGCGACGAATAACCTGTTTCCGTGTTCATTGCTAACGCACGCCACATTTCTTCCCCGGTCGACTTGTCGAACCCAACAACCTTCGCGTCTGGGTCACCGCCAATGACCGCAATCAACACCTCTCCCTCGACCACCGGCGCACTCGAAACACCGTAAACCGGAACCGTCGCACCATACGCGTCAACGGTATCAACCTTCCATACAATGTCCCCGTTTTCCGCGTTCAAACACACAAGCATGCCTGCTGCGCCAAGCACATACACCCGACCGCCTTCAACAGTCGGAGGGGTCCGCGGACCGTTAGCGAATTTCCACATGATGTTCCGATAGGCGGCTGGCCACGTCTGCGACCAAAGCACACTGCCAGTTTCTTCATCAAGCGCTAACAGTCGCTCGGCTCCATCCATCGTTCGACTGCCTGGTGTTTCCTCGTAGTCAAGAACAAACACGCGTCCATCGGCCACAGACGGTCCTGCAAACCCGCCACGGATAGACATCCGCCACGTCACCTTTAGCCCACTGTCTGGAAATTGCTGAACAACTCCAGAATCCGACCAATTACCGTCCCTATTGGTACCGCGCCATTGAGGCCAATCTTCTGCATGCACGCTCAGCGTTGTCACACCTACGGTGAAAACTAAAACAAACAGAAAGCTCTCTCGCACACTACGCTTGGTCATGAACACTCTCCAATGATCCAATAACGCACTCCGTCAGAAATAATTTGCCGGCGCGATTTACCCTAATTAATAAACTGCTCAAATACGGACATCGGGCTTGGCTGGCCATGAATCGGAACGATCGTTTCCACATCCAGCCGTAAGCGCTTCAAATTCTGATAAAAGGATCTATTACTGGCACTAGGCGCCCCTGTCGCAGCCGCCCCCGGCGCAGGCGGCGTATACAGGTCGGCCTCCACGACCAACCGCTCCTTGGGAAAATAGGCAATGAGCATGCCCGCCGCATGATTTAAACCCTGCACATGATGCAACTCAAGTAGCCGCGTAGTGTCGGCAAGTGTATATTTCTCTCGCACTGTTTCGAAGATGTAACCTTCAGACCATTCTTCAGGTGGGTACAACGAAAAACGGTCCGGCTCAAGGAGCCACGGGCGCGCCCGAAGAACCTCCTGGTAATAGGGACGATTGCCTTCGTGGGTGATCACAGTCGCTCCCTCGTGTACATAGGTCCGGAGCCCGCCCAAATGATCCCAATGGTGATGCGTGTTAACGATGAATCGAATCGGTTTATTCGGAATAAGATTCATCACCTCTTCAATAACCGCCAGAGAGCGTTCTTCATTCAACGGCGCCTCAATGACGGCCACATAATCCTCAAATTCAACTGCTACGCTGTTGTGGGAACCACCCGCCATCAACCAGATACCATCAGTAAGTTGTTCTGTTTCCACCCGAACTCGAGGCACCAGCGCTGTTTGCACGGCATCAGGCACCGTGAGTGCAGCGCTAGCAACATTGATCTGAACGTCCGTAATCGTTTCAAGCCCGAAAGTATGATCACCACCGCTAACATTCGGCTCATGCGCACCATCATCAAAATCCTGATGCTGGTGCCACCGCATCGGAAATTGCACCCCACCAATATCCTCGTACTCGGTATAAATCGTTTCATAGTACAGATCGCCAACCACTGGATTGGGCAGCCACGTTTGTACTCGCTCAATAACATGGTCTTCTGTGATAGTCCCATTCACACGAAAACGTCCGAGTGCCATATACGAAATAACCGTCACGCGCCCACCGTACTCATTCCGCGTCACCGCCGTGATATTGCTTGCCATTGCACCTTTAAGAAAACCGTGTGGGGTAAGCAAAATTTCAAGCATGCGCAGCTCTGAGTCGGCGGGGCGTGGTATTACCCTATCGCCCCGTACGTCCCATGCGCGCGTGCCACTAACCAATCGACTCCGGTGCTGTTCCCCTTGGATCGGAGCACCTCCGCCACCGCGTTCGCTATAGGTTCCCTGCCGTACGACCATATCCTCTTTCGAAGAGTTCGTCGCAAAATCAATAGTCCTCGTATAACTCGCTAATTCAAAACGCGGCCAATCATGGGCCGGCGAAAAATTCTGCCCCAAAGCACCAATCCAACCACTCCCGGAATACTGAATGGACGTCATGTCCGTCACACCCAATGTTTCCGCCGCTGCCTGTACAACAGCACGAGCATCCTGAGCCGCAATTGGCCCAGCCGTCAACGTCATCACAGCAACGACAATTCCTGCTCGCAGAAGCATCATTCCCTCCACTAATATATGGATATGTTTGACTAGACTCGGCTCTTACGTCGAAATAATGAGCTTAGCCTCCCGTCATTCGCCAGCTAGCCTAACGGCATAACGGAGCCTAGCTCAGGACAACACGCGGTTCAACGACAAGATCGTCGCGAGGTCAGAATCGCCAGGAAAAGCCTTGACCAGGATATTGAGTATGGCCACTACAAACTGACTAAAAACATCCACCTCACTTGTCATTGCGAGTCAGTACGGCCATGTAATAGTCACAAAAACCACTTCTAAAAAACTGCTCCGACTGCGTCTCCAGGTAAGCATCCAACAATGTTTTGTATTCTTCAGCGCTTCGAATAAAGTGCCCATTCTCTATGCGGTGAAGTAAGTGCCCGACCACATTCAGCCGTGACTCAGATGGAATATCCTCAATAATCAACGCTCTACCGGACGGTTTTAATACACGCGTAACACCCTTCAACACCTCTCGCGCATCATGATCATTTAAATGGTGAAGAAGTCCATAGACAAGTACACCGTCAAAACTGCTGTTATCAAATTCAAGGCGCCTAGCGTCCATCACGTGAAACGATCCCCCATACCGGCTCTGGGCATACTCGACATAGCGCTTATTTATGTCGATCCCGACGTACACATCGGCAGTAAACGATACCGAAAAAGAGCCTGGGATAACGCACACCCGTCTGTGGCGCGATGGTCCAAAAATACACAACTTTCCTCAAAATCCCTGAAACAAACCCAACCGGGTCTGCATTCACATTATCCATTGCCGCCTGCCAATAGATTGCGTTTTGTTCCATTTCAGACGAGGCATCCCACACCGCCGCCGGAGACTGCTCGATGGCCAATTCACCAGAAGGTAACGTTGCAGAGCCAAACGAATGAGGTGCATTTCCAAGCCAAAAATGCTCTCCATTAGTTGTTGTCATCAGTGGCACTCCGTGCACTTGGTAATTTCTGATCAGCCAGGGAGACATCGCGACAACCACGCCCAACGCAAAGACGACCACCCGCTGTATCCGTAGAGCTTGCGAACTTGTCGACCACACCCACAGCGCACTAGCCGGAACGAATAGGGCTAAGCTTCCACGCTGTAGCATCGCGATACCCATGACGACCCCGGTGAGTAATATTTTCGGAAAAGACTCTGACTTGCGGAGGTAAATTAATGCCCATACGACAAACATCACAAGCAGTGCATCGAAGCTCAGTGGATGTAATTTATGTGTGTCGTAATATGCTAAGCCCGGATGCGCCAAGGTCAAACCAGCAGCAACCACACCTGCTCGTCCATTCCATAACTCACGGCCAATTAGAAACACCAAATACGCAAGCAGGCCAGACATCGCTGATTGAGCCAACAATACAAGTGTTTGACCGAGACCTACGTCATTTGGAAACAGGGAGTACACAAACGCAGTCCACCAAATATACGGAACACCTGGATAGTAACTCTTATACTCAACCCCAAAATGGGGGTAGACATACCCGCTACCAGAGTTAAGGCTTCGAGCTATATCCTCGTATTCGAAAAGTTAAGGGCTGGCGTATGTTCCAAGAAGAAACACGACAAGAACTCGAATCAGCAGCCCGGCACTGACAACGAGCAGTGCGCCGTTTGTGGTTCCCCACTCGACTTTGGTTACAGGGCCGACCCTCTCGGGGGTCTCAGATACGTTCTCCGCCATCTATTGGGTATCGAGGCGTCGAGCACCGCGAAGCGTGTTCACAATACCGTAGTTCCCTTCATGGCAGTGGTATTCGTAAAGTGGCCCCTCATCGGCCCACATGGGAATTTCCGCACTCCAGCTTCGCTCCCAAGTGGCGGGGTCTTCAACAGTAAATTCGTACAAAATTCTATCCTTGGCCGTCCGAGTAAATCGTTCCATCACCTGCAAAGTCGAGCTCGCTCCTTGGAACGACGTCTTATCTGAAAAATTAGAGGTCTCTACAACCAGCGTGTCGCCATCCCAATAGCCGCGGGACGCCCCTGGCCACTGCCGAATCTTATCGGATATCGCAGGCCGACCATCTGTTGCGACAATCCGAGGCGGATTATTCGCCATCTCCGGAAAAATCACCACAACACCTGGCACCTGAAAAATCTGATATAGGTCATTGTACGGTGGCGGCAGCATCGGTGGCCCCTCATGCGTCCACATCAAACAACGCTCTTGGTGTGGACGCTCTTGATAACTATCGGTTCCACGCGCTGCTCTCCTCTCTTCGGACCGTCGCTGAGCATCAGGTAAAAGCGCTGGTATCCGTCCATCCGGTGGGTCAACGATCAAGGAAGTGCGTCGGCTCGATAACGCCTTTGGGTTCTCTGTCCGCAGCCACATCGAATTGTCATAGTGGGTCGGGTCTGCCTGCACAGTCGCCCGTTCGCGCACACCTGCATCTTCATCCAACGCTTCTCGAAATGCGCGCGCACCCCTCAAAGGATCAGCATCCTCCGCTGTCAAAATTGACGTAAGGGCAGCCATTTCTTCATCCGTCAAGAACTCCCTGCCCTCAAACATCTCAGGTCGCTGCAATGGCGTGTAGGTCTGAGATGTCCAAATACCTTGTAAATCAGGCACTCCATCTGGGGTGCGCGGTACAACCCACTGACGGCTCTCGTTATTTTGCGCAGAGCCACCGACTGGCATCGTGACAAGGACACCAATCGCAACACTACAAACTCGGATGACGATATTCCCCTTATATCGACGCATGATTAGTACTCGTCATAGCCCTCAGTAAGTTCAATGTACGTCCCCGACGGATCAGTCAAAAACGCAATCTTCAATTCAACGCTATCTACCTCACGATACGTAATGTCAAATTCAATTCCCTTCGATTCGAGTTTTTGACAAAACGCTTCCAGATCATCCACTTCAAAACCGATATGGTCGAGTGCGCGCCCACGCGTTGGAGCGGTGGGGCCATCTGCATCGCCAAAACTCATATTCATACCCGGCACATCCGTAGTCGTTTGGATACGCCCCCTCGGACGAATATTCAAGTCGAACACCTCGGTATACCAGTCGAGTAACTCGACGTAATCAGGTGTCCAAAAATGAATGTGGTACCCGGCAATCGGGACATGGAGTCCAGGGTCTTCTTGCAATTCGACCCAGACGCCATCCGGAGCCATGACATATGCGTTCGGCAGGCCCTCAGCACCAATAAATTCCGGGCCAACCTCCATGCCGGCCGCACGCCATCGTTCGACAAATTCAGCTGTGTTGCGTACCTTAAAGCCAAAGTGATCTAGGACCGAACCTTGCATCGGACCAGTTGGAACTTGCTCCGTCAAAGCAATGAGGAAGTTCGGCAACCGAATCGCCGTGAGAGGCCCTTTCTGGACAACTTCGCCTCCAAACCACTCTACCCACAGCTTTTTATGCACCTCAATATCAGATACGTTTAAGTGCACATGACCGTAGGTAATACCATTGTCGTTGGGAGTCGCAAGTTGCGCATACGCTGGAGTCGTCAATACGGTTAACACAGCAATCAGAACGCTAGTCAGCAGAAGTCTCATAGTCGCCTCTCTGTAGAATGGCTAGTGTATCCCGCCTAAGATTCGGATGGGGAGGATAACTCGTATGGAAAAATACCAGAAAGCGACAATTCGGTCTCTTGGGGTATTACTGGCCACTGCCATCACTTTCGGATGTGGAACCTCGACCGAACCCAGTAACACAGCTATCTCTGAACAACCAGAGACATCTGGCGCCGCAGAGTTGTCTAACACACCAGAGTTTCGCGTTGACCCATTTTGGCCGCGACCACTGCCCAACAATTGGATGCTTGGTCAGGTTGCAGGCCTCGCTGTCTCAAACGACGACAACATCTGGATTCTGCACCGCCCAAATACACTTGATGCCCGCCAGCGTGGAGAAGAAGGGATGTGCTGTGTTCCGGCTCCCCCGGTGATCGAATTTGGGCCAGACGGTAACGTTCAACGATCCTGGGGTGGACCTGGAGAGGACTACGAATGGCCAGAAAGCGAACATGGCATCTACGTCGACGCCAATCAGGACATCTGGATAGGTGGGAATGCGCCGAATGACTCACATATTTTAAAGTTTACATCCGACGGAGAATTCATCCTCCAAATTGGTAGCGCTGGCCAAAGTGCTGGAAGCAATGACATCGACAACCTCGGACGCCCAGCCGGATTTACGATCGATGAAGATGCTAATGAAGTTTACGTAGCTGACGGCTACGGCAACCGCAGAATTATTGTGTTCGATAACACCACCGGTGCCTACAAACGACACTGGGGTGCCTACGGAGAAATACCTCATGATGAACCCCTACCTGCCTATGATCCTGACGCCGAACCGATTCGCCAATACCGAAGTCCTGTACACGATGTAACGATTAGCACGGATGGAATCGTCTACGTTGCGGACCGGACCAACAATAGACTTCAACTTTTTGAGAAAGACGGAACCTTCATACAAGAAGCCTTCATTAGGCCGGAAACACTTGGCAGCGGTTCGGTATCTGGCGTAACACTGTCAGAAGACGCTGAACAACGTTGGCTTTTTGTTCCGGATGGAACGAATAATGTAGTTTGGACTCTGAATCGAACAACACTCGAGGTTGTAGGCCAGTTTGGCCGACTCGGAAAGTACGCAGGTCAATTTTATCGATTACACAACCTTGCCATCGATTCTGGAGGAAATCTTTATACAACAGAGGTAAATGTAGGACAGCGTGTGCAAAAATTTGATCGGCTACGCTAATTACGAATCGTTGCCTTCGCGATCCAATCTTGCAAGAAACCATAGAACGAACGCTACTGCCCCAAGAATCAAGAAAGCAATCGCAACGATTTCGATGAGGTCAATAACTGCACTAGTAGTCATACTCCGTTCCTTTTTTCGTAACGGACGAGATATTTCAAACAACGATTAAGCGACTATGCTAAATCGGAGAACAATAAATCATGCATACAACCGCAAAATTTTTCGTCGGTCAGATTATCCACCATATCAAGTTCAACTATCGAGGAGTGATCTTTGATGTTGATGCAACGTTTCGTGGTACTGATGAATGGTACGCACGGGTTGCCCGCTCGCACCCGCCTCGGCACCTGCCGTGGTACCACATCCTTGTCGACGGGACGGACCAAACGACTTATGTTGCTGAGCGTCACTTGAAACCGGACAACTCGAAAAAACCTGTCGCCCACCCACTCATTCATAAGCTCTGTGGTAAGTTCAAAACAGACCGGTACATGACCAACATACAGGTGCAATAACGGCACACTGCGTCACACGAATCAATAACGATGGCCGCCGGACGATCAAGACATTCACCTCCTCCGCAAAAAACGCCCCAAACGCCGACGGCGTCGGTAGCACATAAGACTTCGCTTGCACTACCGCTGAGCCTCACTGTCCTCTTATTCGGAATATCCTTCATGCCGCGAGTGCATGCGACGCCAATACTGTCCCAATCCTTCTTTGGTGCAGTCGCAGTACTACTGCTCTGGGTGGCCGTTCTCCACCTCCGTCGGCGACAGGACGAACGGGCGACACTACTTGAAACAAATCTTCGCCCGCAACACTATGTTCAAGCATTAGTTCAACTATCGGTCTTCGCATACTGGGGCTGGTACTGGCGCCCCGTGTATGACCACTCAACGCTCCTCCTTGCACAGATCGTTTTCGCATACATATTCGACATGTTGCTAACGTGGTCTCGACGAGAGAAATACATCCTCGGCTTTGGTCCGTTTCCCATCATCTTGAGCACTAATCTGTTTCTATGGTTCCGCGATGATTGGTTTTACCTACAGTTCCTCATGATCGCGGTCGGATTCCTTGGAAAAGAATTTGTTCGCTGGAATCGGGACGGCCGGCGAGTACACATCTTCAATCCCTCCGCCTTCTCACTCGGACTATTTTCACTCGCCCTTCTCACGACAGGCACGACATCAATCACATGGGCGGAGGAAATTGCCACAACGCTTACGCTGGCCCCATCAATTTATCTGTTCCTTTTTCTCGTTGGGCTCGTCGTAATGTATGCCTTCTCCATCACACTAGTCGCCGCAACGGCAGCGGCTGTCTTATTTGGGTTAAGCGCGCTCTACACAACGGCAACAGGAGTGCCTTATTTCATCGATTCAGAGATTCCAACTGCGGTTTTTCTAGGACTACATTTACTTGTCACTGATCCATCCACTTCTCCGCGAACACCCCTTGGAAAAGCGGTGTTCGGCATCCTGTATGGCATCACCGTCTTTGGCCTGTATGCCGTCCTCGGCGGATTTGGTGTGCCAACCTTTTACGACAAACTGCTATCCGTTCCGCTTCTTAATCTGAGTGTTCAAGCCATCGACCGGCTTATTCAATCACTGACCATGCAGGCAACGTTCAAGCGACTCGCTCTTGCTCTAACTCGACCAGCCGCAAATCTGGCACACATCGCTGTTTGGGCTGTGTTCTTTACGCTGATGGCACTCGTAGGTGCGACGGATGGTCGCCATCGGGGAGACAGCCTGCCGTTCTGGGAAGAAGCTTGCAACAATGACCGCCGGAAGGCCTGCGAACGCCTGCTTCAAATCGAAGCATCATATTGTGCTGATGCGTCAGCCTGGGCGTGTAACGAACTTGGCCGCCATTATGTAAGTGGTGACGTCGTCGAACCGAACCGTGAAGTCGCATTGGGATATTTTTCCCGTGCATGTGAACTACGATTTCAGGCAGGATGTCTCAACCTTTTGGAATTCGATGCCGAACACCGCTCCGACCCAAAATTGCTCGATCTTCGTCTATTACTCCGAGAAGGTGGAACGAATCTGATGACCATGGAGGAAACGGCTATCTACGCTCGTGCCTGTGAGCACGGCTGGATGTTTGCCTGCAGACGATGACTCTTCGTGAACGGCTATACCAATCAGCCGGGGTGCTGACGTGCATTGCCTCCTTGGGGTGTCAGTCAATCAATACGGATGCGACGATCGTGGCGGACACACCGGAACTCCCAGAAGTATTAGATGGCTTCAGAGCCGATTCATGGTATCTCCCTGACGATGATCTGCTCGGATTCGTCAAAATACCGTCCGGTCCATTTCACATGGGCAGCGACCGCACGCTCGACTCACAAGCGTTTGACAATGAGCGATGGTCGTCATCGACCCCTCAAGGCTTTGTCGATGTCGACGAGTTTTATATTGGTCGCTCTGAGGTCACGGTCGCACAGTTTGCAACATTCGTCGTCAACACACGAGTACAAGTTAGCGCTGACGCACTGACCAGGAATCCCGATCATCCCGTCACCTCGGTCTCCTGGCCTGATGCACTCGCGTACTGCCGATGGCTACAGGAGGTCTTGAGTACCTCCGAAAACGTTCCGGAAGAACTAAAGGAACTCCTACGAAACGGATGGCATGTAACCCTTCCCAATGAAGCCGAGTGGGAAAAAGCGGCTCGTGGATCCGATGGCCGTACTTATCCGTGGGGCAATATGCCGCGTCCGGAAGCGGCGAACTATAGCGCACCCGACACACAGCCTGTTGGAAACGGTACATGCAACGACTGTGCTTACAACTTGTCGGATATGGCCGGCAATGTGTGGGAGCTTACCCGCAGCCCATATCTTCCATATCCTTTCGCTGTCATCCCTAGCATGGACCTTACAAGCGACGCATTATTCGTCATGCGCGGTGGCTCCTATACCGATGGCCAGAATCTCGTACGCACAACAACCCGAGGCGGCATAGACCCCGGAGTCCGCCGACCGTTTATCGGATTTCGTGTCGCGATTACCCGTTAGATACTTATTTCGACCCGAACAACTTACGGTGTCAAACTCGCCGTATACGCCGAAAGGTACACTATGTCTTCGACTGACAAGTCCGCTACGGCAGTATCCATAAGGTCAGACCATGCTCCATTGCGCGTACCTTGCTGGAGGTCATACAGTTGTCGGGCAACATAGCTAGGCGATCGGCCCGCAAGTGCTGGCACCGGACCAAGTCCTCTCAATCCCTCGCCATGACAGACCGCGCACCTACCCACTTCTGCCAACCTACGTCCACGCATCACCGACCCTGTCGGCACATAGGCTACAAAACTTGAAGCGTCATCACGCAATTTAGTCCGCTTCAGGTCTTCTGGCGTCTCAACGATCCTCGTACCGATTGGCTCCATACTTCCACCTTCGAGCACTTCATGAATCCATCCGGCGAACTGTGTCTCTGGCACCATGTCTGTTTCAACAACACGAATCCAGGGCTTGAACGACATCGATGAAAAATATTCCGCCGCAATTCGTGCTTCTTCATCCGTTGCAGCCAAACCGATTCGCTCCATGAACGATGGCGGCCCCATTCTCGGCTCACCGGTCCTGCGCAATCCATTTCTCCAATCGGCCATTTGTTGGACAATATATTCATACGGCTGCCCAGCCACACTCGCGTTTTCCGGTTTCCCTTGACCGTTAGGCAAGTGGCAATACCCACACGCGACGACGCCTTCACCACCACCGCTCGAGACTACTTCTGGCATTGGCGGATGCCCGTCAGGATGCCAGTCAGGCGGACCCGCGTTGATGTTAATGGCCGACCTTGGCATCGACACATCGGAACCGGGCACCGTCACCATTTCGTCAGGGTCTGGTGCTTCCCCGGTCTGGGCATCAGGATCGTTGAGCACATACGCCCACGGCATAACACCGTTAGCCCCCGTGGTCTCCTGGACTGCCACCGGTTGACTCAACCCGACTGCGATAATAACTATGAGTGAGATCCGGACCGTTACCATTGCGATTACCCTCATCCTTTTATCTCCGCCATGAACAATGCTGACCGTTCAATAATTAGTATGCCCGGTCGATTATGCTACATATATTCAGGAGGCAACACACATTAATGCCAGGACAATATTGGTTAATGAAATGCGAACCGACCGCCTATACGATTAAAGACCTTAGGCGTGATGGAACCACATGCTGGGAAGGCGTAAGAAACTTTCAAGCCCGGAACATCATGCGGGACGACATGCGGGTTGGCGACCCAGTTCTATTCTATGCATCGAATGCTGATCCCTCGGGCGTCACCGGTCTCGCAAGAATCTCAAAAGCCGGGTATCCGGATCGCTACGCCTGGAAAGCAGGACATAAATACTTTGATGCGCGCAGTACCAAAGACAAACCGGTCTGGTTTATGGTAGATATCGCCTTCGTAGAAATCTTTGCGAACACGGTATCCCTTGCAACACTAAAAAGCACTCCTGGCCTTGAAGAGATGATGGTGACGAAAAAAGGGTCTCGCCTGTCTGTACAACCGACTACAAAGGCTGAATACGAAATCGTGGCGAAACTCGGTCGAAAACAACAAACGGCGTGATTCACCGTTATCCCTTATTCTGCAGGAACGATGTCAAATGCCTTGAGGACCTCGCGTGTGAGGCTCCACCGATCAAACCCCTGCCGACCATAATCGAGTCCGCGCCGCACAATAACTAGGTCATGGGATGGAACCATAATGGTGTACTGACCGCGGTTTCCTGAGGTCGAATAAGCATCTTCTGGTACATCGTCGCGCCCATCAGGTACCAACCAGAACTGCCCACCATAAAAGTTCCCGGATTCTTCGGTCGCCGGCGCCGGCGTTCGAACAAAATCGATCCATTCACGAGACACCAAACGTTCATCATTCCAGACGCCATTCTGCAAGTACAACAACCCAAAACGTCCAAGATCTCTCGCATTGGTATAGACCTGACTACTCAGAACAAAATCGCCAAAGCGATCAGTGCTCACCAAAGTGTTCTGCATGCCGATCTTGTCGAGTAACGCCTTTCGGGGGAATTCTCGGTACGCATCTTCGCCAAGCGCTAATTTCATCGCATATATAGCCAGTAGGGTGTCGTAATTCTCATAATCCCAATTGGTACCCGGCTCACGAATCAACGCACGACTCCGAGCACCAAGGACAGAGCTAGCACCCGCCCAATAGGACAGCCCTGACCCAATCGCATACTCAAGGCCATCATTGTCAATCGTTTCAAGTCCGCTCGACATGTTCAACACATGCCGTAACGTGATCTGCGAACGAGGATCGTCTCCATCCGCTGACTCCGGTGCGAACGGAAACCCGAGTGGTGCATCCAGGGACAACTTACCCTCATCAACGAGCATACCAATCAACGTTGACGCAATACTTTTCGCCGTCGACCACGTGCGAGTTCGAGTCGACATATCGATTCCAGGCGCATACCGCTCATGAATAATGTTCCCGCGGTGAATAACTAACAAACTGAGTGTGTCCTGCTCTGGTGACTCCCGATCGAACGCCCAATCTGAGGCTGCATCCAATGCCATGCTGTCAACATACGACGGTAAACTCGTAGAGGTCACAAGGTCGCCTTGCGGCCATGGCGTAGTTGCGGGGTCATCATCAGGGTAGGGCAACGTGAGGATCGGCAACTGGTCGACGTCGGCAAGCGTCTGGTCCGGCGGTAAAATCACACAGCCAATTCCGTCGCGAAACGCTGCACGCATCTTCGGAGCATCCTGACCAGAGCCAATCACGACACCTTTCCGCTCGTAATCGACCTCATAGTCACCACCTTGCGCGGTTCCTATTGGGTCCGGTAAAAAAGCGAGTTCTTGCTGGAACACCTGTTCCAATGTGCGATTGGAAGTAAAGAGACCATTGCACATGAAAACGGCCTGCTGCCCCTGGCGGACCATTTGGCGTTGAACCTGCCAGTAGTCATACGTTTCTTTCTGCTGTCCAGTAATTGAAGCACCGCACAACATCATGACCGTTATTACTGTCGACAGTAGTTTTCTCATCAGACCACCTCCACGAAACGATACCGACCTAAAGCTACATCTAGTTAAACAGTTTTCAGAGGGACACACAATCATCAGTCGCGTTAGTAATCAGCCGCGCGCAACGAGGCTCTAATAATCTGCTTATCGTTCCGGTGAACAATATGCCCATTTGCATAGGCAGGATGCGACCAATTCACAATCCTCTCTGCAATACTCCCATGTGGTGTTCGGGTGCCAGAACTGGCCGTCGGCTCGATCAACCGCGTACGACTTTGCTCAACATAACCTGTCGGCGTGAACTGCGCTGAAATGAGATACCCCTCATCATTGTTTACAAAATACCGATCCCCGTGCCGGACAAAAAACGCAGTACTCCAGCGAGCTTGCGCGGTCATGTCAGGACTCATCCATAAACGTTCACCGGTCCGCGCATCCAGCCCACGCAGTTCTCCATAACTATCAACTCCGTACACGTAGTCATCAATGATGAGCGGCGTCGTCACCATCGCATGAATCGTGTCGGTTTCACCCGGCAACTCACTCCGACTCTTCCCTTTCCACAACAACGTGGCATCAGGCCGATCGCTGTTGAGACGCATCATCATCGACCCATTAAAAAATTGCGAAACGAGCAGATAGTCGCCACTCCGGACAGGGGTTGCAACCGTCACCCCCATCGATACATCCCATCGCTCTTCCCAGTATTGCTCTCCAGTCACGGGATCGAGCGACGCCAGCGCTAGGGGATGCCAGACGATTAGTTGTCGTACCCCGCCCGCCTCGTAAATAACCGGTTGTGCGTATCCCATCTCAGATCCGACTTCGATCGCACGCCAGATCTCTTCCCCGGTATATTTATTGAAGGCGACTACACCAGCGTCCGGTTCACCACCAACAACCGTAATCAGAAGATCGCCATCAACCAACGGGCCGCTAACAATTCCCCACACCGGGACGCTCGTGTCATAGTCCGCGACGTAGTCCTTTTCCCAGAGCACATCGCCGGTCTCTACATCAAAACAAAATAACCTTCCTGTTCCACCGACAACATAGACACGGTCTCCATCAACAGTCGGCGTTGCACGCGGGCCGACCGCATAGCTAATCGACAGCATCCGATAGCTGGTCTGCCATTCATGCGTCCAGAGAATCTCGCCAGTCAGTTCGTCAAGTGCTAACGCCCGCTCCGTACCGTCCAACGTCCGTGACTCAGGGTCTTCAAGCCAGTCACTGATAAAAATTCGGCCATCGGCAACCGCCGGTCCTGAATAACCGGAGCGAATCTCCGTACTCCATGTAAGTCGCAGTGTTTCCGGCAGACTGTCAACGATCCCCTGCTCAGTCCAGACAGCCTGACGCTCAGGGCCACGCCACTGCGACCAATCCTCCGCGGAAAGACCCCCAGCCAACACCAGAAGAGCTACCGATGACACTGCAACTGTCCGAGCAACCACGTTAAGACTCCTTGGTGACAACAGACGCCGATTCCACGAATAAAAATCGTGAATCAATTACATTACCGACCCGCTGCGGCATCCATCGCAGCTTCTTTTTCACGAGCACCGGCGAGAATGTTCTCCAGGCCATAGTTGCCTTCATGACAGGCATACTCAAACACCGGCATATCGTTCGCCCGCATCGGAATTCGATACGACCATGGACGGGACCATGTATTGGGGTCTTCAACCGTAACGTCATACATGAGCGTTCCAGCATCTGTTCGTGTGAATTTCTCAACAAGCTTCAGCTCTGACGTTGTAACGCCATTGCGAAAACTCGTCTCTCTGAGAAAATTCGTCGTTTCGACAACGAGTGTGTTGCCTTCCCAATGCCCACGTGAATCCCCCATCCACTGCCGCACGTTGTCAGAAATATGATCGCGTCCGTCCAGAGGAATAACTCGTGAGCTGTGCACCATTTCATTCAGTAACACCACATGATCCGGTGTCTGAAAGAGTTGTACGTTCTGGTTATATCCACCAGGGGTCATCGGCGGACCAGAATTGAACCCCAAAATACAGCGCACCGCGAACATCCCACCGCCGAGATCATCCACAAATCCCCCATAGGTTGGTGCGTGCGGATCAATCCCTTCACGATGTTCCCGAAGCGCATCGACTTTGGCCTGCGCTGCCGACACCAGCGCTGGCACACGCCCTGACGGCGGATCGATCACAAGCGATGTCTGATTCGTCGCACTCACTTGGTCGCCAGGGTCAAACCAAAACTGGTTGTAATTCCCGACAATATCGGCTGGTTCTTGGTCATCACGAACCTCAAATTCTGCAAGTCGGTTCGCCTCATATGCGGCCGCTTCTTCCTCAGTAAAAAATTCTTGGTCGGCAAGATCCTCCGGTCGCTCAAACGGAGTCAATGTGCGGAAATCCCACACTCCATTCAGGTCCGGGTCACCCCACGCCGTCCGGGATACCTCTTGGCCCTGAACTAATATCGGCCCACCAAGAAACGCCAGCACAACCACTATCGCCACTACCATTGATTCTCGACCAATCACAGTATCCCCCTCATTTAAGACCCGATATCTCCGACAACTACCGCCAATCCTACCCCTCCAGACCAATCCGCGCTAGAGTGCTGTGGTACCGCGAGTCTTGAATCGACCGAAAATCTCAAATGAGCGCTAAAAATAGGCCTTCTAGACGTACATTCGTGAAACAGATTGGTGCTGTTGGTGCGGCCGCACTCTCCACGGAGGCCATGGAAACTGGAACGGAAGCCGCTTACAGTCAAAGTAATGAACTTCCGGCTGATACACCCCGTTCTGTCCACCCGACACTCAATCGCCGTACCCGTGGGTGGCTCCGGTTTCTCTGGGAGAAAACCACCACGCCCGACAACTGGAACGCAGACGGCGTACCACACATGTGGTGGGACCGCTACTCGAACCCCGTTGTCACCAGTTACGGAAGATTTGATTTACACAACTCGTCATACGCCTTGCTACTCATGGCCGACCAAACACCAGCATGGCGAGAGGTGTACACCGACATCGCGGATGGCCTAGCTCGCCGGTACCCAACATACTGGGGCGCGATCGATTGGTTGACCCAGATCGGAGATGACCCGAGACGCACGAATTACCCAGACCATGTGATGGCCGCGATTCCAGAACGTCTTCGAGGCAACTACAACCGTATTGGTTGGACCGCAAACGGAATCGAACCATGGGGCTTATCGGAAGACCCTATCGGATCCGAAGGCAATCTATTTTTCCGCGGCTGGTTCAACTTAGTTCTCGGAATCTACAAGTATGTCTCTGGCGATGACAAGTACGAACGACCATTCGACGTTACCGGCTACGGAGACAGAGTCTTTCAATGGGATCAGCACCGAATCGCCGAACTCCTTGAGCAACAGTACCGTGCCCGGCCTGAAGGACCACATTGTGAAAATACCAAAATCTGGTTTCCGTGCAATGCCGCTGCGGGTCTTGGTATGTACTTCTACGATAAGTTAAACGGTCGCAACACCCACCGCCCCGTTCAAAGCTGGCTTGAGTACGCCCGCGAAAACTTCATGGAAGTTAGCAGCGACGGTAAACTTCAGACTGTGACTAGTTACTACGATCCAATCGCTAATCACAAAGCCAACGGCGGCCCGGGCACTGGTGTCGGCAATGCATTTTTGTTACTTCCTCAAGACCGTGAACTCGCAACATTTCTCTATGAATCAGCGGCAAACGCACTTGGGTGGAACAACCCTCAAGAACCAATTAGCGCTTCAGCAACGGGCTTGGTCATGGCAAGAGAACTCGGCGACCACACCGCCCTTGAACGCCTGCGAGCAGCAGCAGAACGGGAGTATGAACCTCGATACTTTGGTCCACAACAGGAACTGTTCGGCTGGTGGTTCGGTTTGAATGAAGCGTACCCTCGGGGCCAACGAAGTGCGAGCATGATGGTGTCCGAGGTGGGCACCGACGATGCATGGTATCGAGCATTCGAGGCCCCATACCTTGACAAATATGACGCGCCAACAATCGAAGGCGTTGACTTTCCATCACTAGGTATCTACCAGGCGTGGAATGACACCGAAAGCGGTACGCTTCATGTCGGAACCTATGCGGCAACCCCTGACCGGCAAGGTCACCAATCGGACTGGCGAGTCACGAATCTTCCGGACCCTAACAACGTAGTCATTCTGTGTGACGGCGAACCTTTCCAGCGATACGCGATCGATAGCGCGAACAGCATTCGCATCGATGGCACCATCGCACTACAGCACTATCAGATCTTTACCGGTTACCGGGGACCAAACAGTCAGGCAATTCGTCCTGCACAGTCCCACGAACGCAGGGCTGGCGCTACCGCAACAACTGGAATCGCCGTGAGCGCTGTTTCGAACCTGCAACATCGTCCCTCACCAAATGCACGAGCGGCGACCAGAAGCTTTTCGAAATCAGGGTACTTGTGTAGCTGCTGTAGCGGGTAAACCGAAAAACGCTGGCCAGCGATTCATCATCACCCAAGGTGGACAAACCACTGGCCAACTATTCCGGTATCAGTTATTCCACAACAGGATCTCGGTGCAATGTTCGAGTTTGAATCTTCCATCCAGTTGCTGTCTTGACAAAGGTATCGTCATAATACCCGGAAGAGACAGCCGTAGGTTCAGGACCACTAACGTCATTAACGAGCCAGTAAGCCCGAGCCTTTGCACCATTCTCCGTCGCCGTGACAACAAAGCTGGAGTTGTAGTGCCGCCGGCCATTGTCACCGGTCTGCCCTTGGTAGCGCTCCTCACGAGCTTGTCGCAAAGCCGGTTGACCTTTGGTTTCGCCGGCGGGCGTCGTAAACACCGCATCTTCTGCAAATGCTGAAAGCCACATCTCTACATCTCGGAAATCACTGCCTTGGTTGTACAGCCCGTAAAGGCGCTCAATCTCAGCATGGTCAACCCCCGTGAGCTGTACGGTGGCACCTTGCGGTGCCTCGGTTCCAAGCCACACAAAACCAAGGACACCAAAAACCACGCCAAAAATAAAGCCCGTCATACGCTTCGTCATCGCAAATTCCTAATCAATCGCAAAGCAATAGAAATAGCCGTTGCCGCCGGTGCTAACCAAATTCTCCTGGCTACACCCACGACTCCCGTGAGAAGAATTCCAGGAACTATTGCCACCCCCATGCGTATCGGAGTGTCCGACTTGGGCTGACCCCTCGCCATTGCTCGTCCAATTCCCGCACGTATGATCTTCTCCATCCGTAAACGCACGACCATCCGGTTGCGATCCCGTCAAAATGTCGTGCTGATTCGGTGAATCACCGATTCCATTCACGACATTACCTTGCTCTGTCAGGGCAAAGTTCTTCCCAATGGCATTCCCAAGCCGAGCCTGCTCAATGGTGTCGCCATGCAACCATCCCTGGTCGGCCGCCATCTGACGACCATTATGCGCATACCACGGACCACTTCCGATCCGGTCTCTCGCATTCACAGCATTCGCACCCTGAGTACTCAGGTACGCACGCCACGTCGAGTTCCCCCGCCCAACGGCCGCTGCCAGTGTCTGACAATGCGCATCCGCCCCAGCCAATCCACCAAGGTTCGCACCATCGCCGGATCCAACACTTGTCACAAAAAATGACATGGGTTCAGACTGCTGCTCTGCCTCTACCACCATCGACATCGCTGCAGCCGTTGCCAATCCAACAGCTACGCCCAATGCCCACAACTGTTTTTTCTTCATCGTGTCCTCCTCGACATTTCAGACTGCGTTATAGACTCCTAACATTCGTCCCCAAGATAACCACCCCCACCACAATAGCTCACATCCTGCAACTGAATCAGGATCCCATCTGGGTCCGTCAAATACAGTTCAGGCGTTCCTGACGCGGCCCCACCACGGTCCGGCATCCGCATTGTCACATAGCACTCAAGAGGCCCTACCGGACCTTGTGCATTTTCCGCACGGCGTCGAATTCCGTAGGACTCAAGCGTCTCCAATACTTCTTCGTGCTGGAAGTTTTGCATAGTCAAACACGCGTGATGAATACGGGGCGGACCAGGCGTTGGAGCAAGGGCAAGAAATTGATGTCCTCGCCCTACGGACAACAATGGCATCGCACCTTGGGAGCGCGTTGTCGGCATCCCAAATAATTGTTGGTACCACGCGATCGAACGCTGTTGATCAGACACAAATGCCGTGAAATGATTGATGTCTCGTACGGCGATAAGACCCCGCCGTGAAGAGGCCTCTGGCGTAGGACAGAGTTCGCCGAGGACACCCTCGCCGCCACAATAGTGCGTGTCCTGCAACTGCACGACGACTCCGTCCGGGTCCCCGATATAGAGTTCGGGGGTCCCATCTGGCGCTCCGCCAAATTCAGGACCTCGCATCCGAATGCGCACGCGCAAGGCCCCCCCACTCATTCCAGGTTGTTCCGCCGGTTGGACACCGTGTCCTCCTAAAATACTGACGAGTCGCTCGTGGTCAAAGGCCCCGACGGTAAAACAAAAATGGCTGATGTTCGGCGTAATATCAGGCCGACCACCCCCAAGTGCCATAAATTGGGGTCCATTACCGATCCTAAGGACAAGAGTCTGTGCCTGTCTCGCTGCTATCGTCAGACCAAACAGACCTTGGTAAAAATCTAACGACCGCTGAATGTCCGTCACACTAAGCGTCATATGGTTCCATGCCAGAACTGGAATCTGGGCCGGCGTCTGTGCAAAGACAGATGGCACCATCGAAGCAGCAGCCACGGACCCTAAAAAAGATCTTCGCGTCACGTAATTATGGTTGCTCATTGGTTTTCTCTTATCTACCGCTACATCATCATAGACGTAAGCCCCTTCGACTTACGGTAATGCTGCCAAACTTAGCTTCTATCAATGAGACGTGTTATCAGTCTTATCTACTCTCCCAAAAATCTCATTCGTAATACTGTTTGTACCGTCCCCGACGAAACACCAACTCTCCGATTGGTCCGGCGGCCAACGCGCCTGCATATCCAAGCACATAGTGCATCAAACCGAGATCCATCAATTCAATCAAATTCCCATCCATATCTTTAACGAAAAAGAACCAGTGTCCCCGAGGTGATTGTTCGGGCGAACTTACAATCTCGACACCCTTACGAACAAGGTGGTCGTGCCATTTGTGCACGTTACGGACATTCAAAGAAAAATGGGTCAACCCAACACGGTTCCACGGAACATCGATCGCTCCCTGTTGTGGTTGAAATTCGAAAATCTCAATAACACCACCGCCAGGCATCCGAATCCAACCAACCTTACAACTTGGCACATCTGCATCCACCCCGAACGCACGTCGAACTCGTTCCGCATCTTGGTCAGCGACACCAACCAGAGGACACCGAAACACATCCCAATAAAACTTGACCGCCCTATTGAAATCAGAAACCGTGATACCGACGTGACTAAACGATCGGGCTTTCACGACGCATTCCTTAGTTCAGTCTCCGCGAGATGTTCAGCAACACGAAGCGCCTGAGCAATAATCGTCAGACCAGGATTAACCGCGCCTGACGATGGGAAGAATGATGCATCAACAACAAACAGGTTGTCGACGTCATGGGCGCGGCAATACGAGTCTAGAACTGACGTCTGTGGATCCTCACCAAAGCAAATCGTGCCACACTGATGCGTCGTGTTCTTTTCTCGATGGGTGTGCTGCACCACTGTCCAGAATCCCAATTGAAGTAGCGCCCGCTTCATTGCATGGACCAGTTGCTCATGCGCTGCTATGTTATTCGGGCGGTACGCTAACCGGATTCGCCCTTGCGGATCGAGAGTAACGCGGTTTTCGGTTCGCGGAAGATCTTCAGTCATTGCCAGCCACTCTTGACCACGAGCACACCATGCATCATAAGCCCACACCGGAAATAGTTGTGCCATAAGTCGTCGCCTCATACGACCTGTGCTCGCACCAGCTTTCGCTACCGCACCCTGCACACGCCCTTGGGACTGAATGTGCCCCAGTGGATACTTGCTGTCAGGACCTTTGAGGTAGTAATCGTTAATTGCAACGGTCTTTTGAAAGTCGGTGTCGTTCTTTCTGAACGGGTGAAAGCCCTGCATCATCGTCGCCAAATGCGCCATATAGCGTTGCCCGATCATGCCAGACGAATTTGCAAGTCCGTCAGGATGCCGCTCGTTCCCTGATCGCAGGAGCAATGCCGCAGAGTTTACGGCGCCACAGGCCACCACAACGACCCGAGCCTCGACGGAGCTTACGCGACCATCTCGCTCAACTTCGACACCCACAACCTTACGCCCGGCCGAATCAGTTAACAATCGTCGAGCTATGGTCCGGGTCCACAACGTCACATTGTCCTGTGACATTACCGGACGCACGCAACTCGTCTCTGCTTCGCTTTTTGCGTGCAATCGGCAGGGAAAGGAATTGCAGGTCCGGCACAAAATACACCCCTCTGGTTCACCGGGAGAACGCAGCCCAAGCGGAAGTGGCGATGGCGTAAAACCCTGTGCTCTCAGCCCTTCGATTGTGTGTGCAATCTCAGCACCATGCGAGATGGGCGGATGCGGGAACGGGCCACGTGGAGGATCCGTCGGGTCAATTCCTTGCTGACCATGCACCTGATACAACTGCTCAGCCTGATCGTAATATGGCTCTAAGTCCCGATACTTTATGGGCCATGCCGGTGACACGCCATCGACATGTTCAACCTCTTCAAAGTCAGACTCGCGCAGGCGATACAGCACGCTCCCCCAAAACTTTGTATTCCCCCCGACGCAATAGTGCATATAGGGACGAAACTCTTGGTCGGTTTCATCTAGCCACGTTTCAGTCGTTCGGTAGCGCAATCGTTGCCAGACCGAAACTGGATCCCAGTTCTCAGCTTCTTGCGGGACAAAATCTCCTCGTTCAACCAATAGAATCCGTGCCCCGGTACCTGACAACGCGTGTGCCATCGTCCCGCCGCCAGCACCAGTCCCGAGCACCACCACATCGTAACTATCCAGCATTAGGCAATATCAGTCCCGAACGCGATGTCAGCCGATTCGTATACCTGCTCCATGATTCGTTGGTCTTGAGTTGCCACCACAAGATTCATCTCTGGCTCAGACCCGGTCATAACTGCCGACGCAAAATCTCGGTACATGGACCGATAGCCTCGAATATCCCGAAACCCAGGAAATAACAGTTCCGGCATCCCCTCTCCTCGGACAAGAACAGCCGTGCCATTCGATTCAAAAGTAATAATGCCGTCTCGACCAAACAATTTCGACAACCTCAGGCCACGAAACAGCGACGGAACTTCTCGAGAGTAATACAACGATCCAGCCGCCCCGTTATCGTACAGAAACGACACCAACATACTCTTCGCTCGTCGATCGGAAATTGGACGACGTGTCGCATGAGGCCGATATCCATGAGCCGAGACAATCTTCGGCCCCAGACTATTGGCAAGGTGTAACCAATGAATCCCTTCTTCAAAAAAGGCATCGCCTCCAGCGATCGCCTCGTCATTACGCCAGTCATTGCCAGACTTAAACTTTTTCACAAGTGTTGTGAAGTGCGCTAAGACCATTTCTCCGATGACACCCTCCGATAGTAATTTTCGTAAACACACCGCCAGAGGTTTATAGTGATCATTTTCACCCACCAACACGATACGCTCTGCCTCAGTCGCCGCTGCCTGGGCACGCTCAAAATCAGCCAGTCTCGGAAACGCAGGCTTCTCAACAAGCACGTGTTTCCTTGCCGACAGAGCCTCGAGGGTAAGCGGTAAATGCAAATGAGGGGGGACAGCAACAACAACAGCGTCAACAGCCGGATCGTCCAGAGCCGCTCGGTAATCCCTATAACTTTTGAGACCACCGTACAGCTGGCAATAGTGACGAGCTCTATCGATATCCCGGCTTGCATAGCTTACCGAAATGACGTCTCGCAACGACGTCAGCGCGCGGCTGTGCACAGCCGTGATGAAGCCACACCCGAGAAAAACGATATTGACCGGTCTAGTCACAACGTAATTATGCGGCGAGGCTAACGCGAGAACCAGAACGAGGTCTTAATTGCAAAAATATTATCACCGGACGCCGACAAGGAACCGAAGAGATCGCTCAAACCAACATGTTGCCCCTCTGGCACTCGACTATCCCGATTCTGCTGCCACACGGCATAGAGAAAACTGCCTGGGCGCCACTCCCAACGCAGTACGACATTACTTCTAAAAGACCGAATATTGAATTCATAGTTGGGAAGTACGAACTCTTCCTCACCGTCGGTCACGGCAGAACGACCGTCAGACAGCCTGGTAATACTCGTGCCATCGGTTCCGTATACACGCAAGCCTGGCAGACGTGCGCCCAGTAATTCACCAAACCGTTCATATCTCCCACTCGAAGCGAACGGTTCCGCATACACATCAAGCGTAAGATCAGGCTTAAACGTGTAACTGGCCCGCAACGGTAGCGCAAGCTCCGTCCTATCCGGAAATCCAAACACGTACCGACGCCCGTATGACGCAACGGACCCACCTGGTAAAGACGTGAGATATTGTCTATTAATCGGCCCCCGAATCGTTGCACGCGTACCCTTTCCGTTCCGATACTGTGGCTCGGCTGACAACTGCAACGATGTCGCTGGACGAATGGACAGAGTAAATCCATATCTTGAAGTGTAATCACCTAGTTCATTTGATTCATAATTCATGAACCCTGACCACTGCGTCTCGGCACCCGTACGATTCCGAAGGTCCCAATTCACACTCCACCCACGCGGTACTCCCATAGATGGCCCTCCTCGGGTTCGCTGTGGATCTTGCCCACGATAAAATCTCGTCACGTTGAAACTCGTACTCCAGAAGTTTAAAAAGGTTGCTCGATTGAAATTTCGAATGCTGTGCCGAGAACCTAGATCTGCATCGAAGTATGTGTAGGTGTGCAGGCCAATCGACGTCGAATACGATCGAAAAAAACGTCCGGGAATCGTCTCTCGATAGGTCAGTGTCGGCCCGCCCTCGATATCTCCAGCAAAATTCAGTCGACCAAAATCCATTGGTTCAAATGCGGGGCTTTCAATCATTGTTCGGTATCCCCAAAGCCAGTGACGACCAGCAATCTTGTTCAGGCTTGCTGTTATCTGCGCGCCATTCATTGACCGACTAGTTCCGTCGAAACGAATCGTTTCCTGGTCCACCCGATGAAATAGGTGCCCGTTTCGACGCTGGTAACCAGCGATTGCCTCCGGCTCGCCATCAATATGCGTAAGTCCAACATTGGCACGGACTTCATACGTCCGATCGGCGAACCTGATATTCGTATCCCCACCAAGAGTTATCGCATTCCGACTCTGCAGCAACGCAAGTGGATCTGTTTCTTCAAGATCGCGATGGACCGATGTCAGGTGTGCCCCCACGGTTGAACCCTGATCGCCAAATTCTTGGATAACCCGAGCCAGTCCCCATACGGTACGGGGGGCCACGCCAACTTCGCTTTGCCGGCCGTCATTGAATATACGAGCCGTTTCATCATCTGTCACAGCCGTAAGAAATCCAACGGATGTCCCTGACGGCAAGCGACCGGTCAGTTTCGCAGCGCCAAGTATGGTGGTGGTATCTGGATAATCAACGTAATCGCCTGATGCCGGCCCCGTCGGACGGGCTCCAATCCGACGGGAATAGTAATAATTACCAGTGCCAGCCCGAAGGACATTGCTACCCTCTAGAAAAAAGGGTCGCCGTTCTCTAAAAAATGTTTCGAACACCGTCAAATTAACATCTGCGGGATCGGCATCGATCTGGCCAAAATCAGGATTCACGGCAACATCGAGTGTGAGGTTGGAACCGATACCATATTTCACGTCTGCCCCCATCCGGCCGCTACTTGCGGTGCCGTCGTCAAAAGGGTTTTCGGAATCACGCTCGCTCGATATTCGGGATGACCCGGCCAAGTACGGTAGGACTTCGAGACGAAGTGGTGGGGCGATATCGTCAAGACCAACTAAATCGCCGAACCGTGAAGCCCAGCCGCTTTGAGTACGTTCAACCAGGGACCAATACACTTCCTCTTCTGCAGAAGGGATATACCGCATGATGTTTAATCCCCAAACATTCTTGTCCCGACTGTTAAAGCGAAGTTGTGAAAACGGAATCCGCATCTCTGCGGTCCATCCGTCCTCAGTCACAACCGTTCTGGCCTGCCAGACCGGATCAAAATCAGTTTCCATGCGTTCTTGGTTATCGGTTGGGTAAAAGACGTCTATCCGAACCCCAGCAGCGGTAACGCCAAATCCATAGGCCGTCCGCCGATCCAAATAGGTATCCAGTGCGATTGCAATCTGCTCAACCTGTCCCGGATCATCTCTGCGACCCAAAGACGCCTGAACCGGATTCGAAGAATACATGCGTGCACCAACGTAGAGTGCCACATCGTCGTACAGGAAACGAACCTCCATCATGTCGCGTGCCGGTTCGCCTTCGTTAGGCTCCCGCTGAGTAAAGTTCGTGACCGGCGTGACTAAGTTCCAAGCTGTATCACCCAATGTTCCGTCCACTCTGACATCACCCGAATCGACCCGAACCGCCTGAGCTTCTGGCCGCTGTCCTGACGGTTGCGCAAAAATCAGAGTAGGCACACCAAAAACCATGCCTATACACACGACAAATCGCACAAAGGAACCCGTGCCCATCAACGACGCTTGCAACAACGTAAAGAGATATCTCGTCACAGAATTCGAGGCAGAATGCCGTATAAGCCAGTCTGCTCCGTAGAACCGACGGCGGGATCGTATTGTACTCGTACAATCGTGAGTACATGCACAGCTTGACCTCATTTCCTAACCGACTGAAACACTCGGCTCGTCCTCGGTGGTCACACCGGGACCCTGTTGAAGGCGGAAATCCATTCAGACGACACAGTCAATCACACGCAATATGGTCTCGCGCAACCGACATCGCCAAAAATCGGCTACGCCGCCACGATAACCATCTGAACAACCGCCTGGGGCATACGGAAAACCTCAAGCAATATCAGACTGAGTTGGTGTCTCTAGCAACTACCCGATTTGACATATGGGCAGAACGCGGACTTGCAGTAGTCGACAGTCAATCTTTATGCAACGAATACATAGCCTGGCTTCACACCTACGCGGCCAACTGGCTCGGGTACGTGCACGATACCTTCCCACATATTTCCGTCAAAAAGATATTAGAAACACGACTCGCAGCCTGCACGAGTCACTGGGCAACGGTCGCTCAGTCACGCCTTCACGGTTTCCGTTAGTTAAGACCACGCCGAACGAGAAGCGGCTCGATGTTCGGTTCCGCGCCTCGGAAACTTCGAAAGAGCTCCATTGCATCGACACTTCCCCCCTTCGACAACAACGTGCGACGAAAATGATCACCATTCTCGCGTCGAAGACCTCCATTCTCCTTAAACCACTCGACGGAATCAGCATCCAAGACTTCTGCCCAGATATAAGAGTAGTAACCCGCTGAGTAACCACTGCCCCAGATATGTGAAAAGTAAGTACTCCGATACCGAGGCGGAATAACAGCCAGTCCAACACCTGCGTCCTTTAAAGCACTGGCCTCAAACGAAGCAACATCCTGCGGAACTGGGACCTGGTCAGCCGTCAACTGATGCCACGCCTGATCAAGTAGTGATGCTGCAAGATATTCCGTGGTAGCAAACCCCTGGTTAAAGGAGGCCGTTTCCAGCACTTTATCAAGGAGTTCTTTTGGCATTGGCTCACCAGTCTCATGATGAATCGCATAATTCGTCAGCACCTCAGGCCACGTAGCCCACATCTCATTCACTTGAGAGGGATATTCAACAAAATCCCTAGGCACCGCGGTACCAGCGAAATACGGATATTCCACGTCTGAGAAGAACCCATGTAAAGCGTGACCAAATTCGTGAAACATTGTCTCCACTTCATCAAAAGTCAGCAACGTCGGTTCACCATCAACTGGCTTCGTAATATTGAGGTGATTGGCAATTACAGGCGTCGTTTCGAGTAATTGCGACTGTGTTACGTATGCACTCATCCATGCGCCACCTCGCTTCGATGGCCGTGCATAAAAATCCCCAAGAAAAAGTCCTAGCGGTGTCCCATCGTGGTCGAAGACTTCCCACACTCGAACATCCGGGTGGTAGACCGCTAAATCCGGTCGCGGCTGAAAAGTAATGCCATACAGTTGGTTGGCAGCATAGAACACACCATTCTCAAGAACGGCATCCACTTCAAAATATGGGCGTAGTTCGGATGCATCGAAGTCATACCGCTCGGTTCGCACCTTTTCCGTATAGTACGACCAATCCCATGAGGCCAACTCGATATCACCAGCATCGTAAGACGCCATCGACTGGAGATCACTTGCCTCACGGTCGGCATTGGCCACGGCACGAGGGACAAGACTTGCCAGACGTTCATTCACCGCTCCTACCGTCTGAGCTGTTTGCTCATCAAGAATGTACGCAGCATGATTTGGATATCCAAGCATCACGGCCCGCTCAGCCCGCAACGCTGCAAGCCGCGTAATCACCTCGCGATTATCGTGTTGACCATCTTCGCTGCCCCGGGCTAGCGACGCGCGCATAATCCGTTCTCGGAGTGAACGATCGTTGAGAGCGCTAAGCGATGGTTGTCCACTCGTATTCAGAAGAGCGATCACATATTTCCCTTCAAGCCCCCTCGAATTCGCGGCTGCGGCCGCCGCCGCCACTTGCCCTTCGGACAATCCAGTTAGCTGTTCACGCTCATCAACCACGATCGCAGCCGCATTCACTCCATCAAGCACATTCTGTGTAAACGTAGTCTGGAGTGCCGCCATCTCACCGTTAATTTCTTGCATTCGCTCCTGCTCAGACTCCGAGAGCAGTGCTCCCGCACGCACAAAATCCACGTAGTGCCGTTCGACCAACCGGCGAGACTCATTGTCCAAGTCCAAACTGTCCCGCGCTTCATGCAGCGTACGGATACGCTCAAACAATTGGCCATTCAACAAAATCTGGTCCGTATGTGCAGCTAGCTTGGGCGCTACCTCCGCTTGAATTTCATCCAGAGCTTCATTCGTATCTGCACTAGTAAGATTGAAAAAAGTCGACGCAACGCGATTTAGGAGCGCACCCGACCGTTCGAGCGCGACCAATGTATTCTCAAACGTCGGAGGATTACTCTGACCAGCTATCACTGAAACTTCTTCTAGTTGCTCGGCCATACCGCGCTCAAACGCCGGGAGAAAATGAGACTCATCGATACGATCAAACGGAGGTAATTGGTAGGGCTGAGTACTTTCTGAATAAAAAGGATTGTCGTCATTCACCGTTGCTGTTCCCTCCAAACCGTCATCTCCACCATTGGCACACCCCGCACTGAGTAAACAAACCATCGAAACCGCTAGTTTCATCATTTCACGCATGTGACACCTCAAAATCGAAGCTTTAACATCTTTCGTTCCAGATCCCAGACTGCAAATTTACACCGGACTCGCCTTGAACGGGGCACACGTCATAGGATGGACCTTACCATGGGACAAGAAACCACTTCGGTCGTCACATTACGTGCTGGAACGATGCAGTTGTCGGTCGCCCCCGAAGTAGGCGGTTCCATCACACGGTTCAGCTCTGAACACCAGGGTCATGTGTTTCACTGGATGCGACCGGCTTCGCTGGACGCGCTCACCGCGCGATCAGCCGGCGGCACATCAAGTTTTCCAATGGTACCTTTTTCAAATCGGATTCGAGACGGACAATTTCGATTTCGCGATCACACCATCCAATTAGAACAGAACTTCAGGCCGGAAACCCATGCCATTCATGGACACGCTTGGAGACATCCGTGGCAGATAGTCGACTCATCCTCGACGTCTTTGACGATCGAGTACAACCACACCGCCGATAGTTGGCCCTGGCATTACCGTGCGGAGCAAATATTTAATCTAAGTCCTGAGCAACTCACCGTGCGGTTTAGTGTGACCAATGAATCAACCACTGACATGCCTGTTGGGTTTGGGCTACACCCCTATTTCGTTCGAACAGCGGATGTCACAATTCGCGCCAACGTAGGATCAATGTGGCGTGCCGACCGCGATGCTATGCCCGAGGCTCTCATTGCGCCACCCGCACAATTGTTGCTCGACGGAACCGGGCTTAATCCAGACGCATCACCACTCGACAACAACTTCGTCAACTTTCGTGGTCACGTACTCATTGATTGGCCGGAACAACAGGCACAACTTGAGATTAACGCAGACCCCATCTATCAGTGCCTGGTGGTCTACACACCGCCGGAACAATCCTTCTTCTGTGTCGAACCGGCCACCAATTACATTGATGGATTTAATTTGGCGGCTGCAGGACGAACCGACACCGGAATCCTTGTTGTTGGCCCCAGCGATACTGTGGTCGGCGACGTCACGTTCACAGCCCGATCTACGTAGGCCCCAGAAGCCCAAACGCTAGACAGCACCGCTTTCCTTTGCAGCATCGACCTCATCAGCACTCATCCCCAACACCTGGCGGAGGATCTCGTCGGTATGTTCCCCCAGCAGCGGAGAACGTTGGACGTCTGCCGGGGAATCAGAAAGCTTAATCGGATTTCCAACAGTTAAATACTTACCACGTTCTGGATGATCAACTTCAACGACCGTGCCAGTCGCCCGGAGCGATTGATCAGTTGACAATTCCTCCATCGAAAGCACCGGCCCACATGGCACATTTAGCGGGTTCAACGTTTCCATAACTTCAGACTTACTTTTGGTAGACGTCCATTTTTCGATTTCATTGAACATCTGATCAAGTTTTGGCAAACGCGCTTCAGGAGTATTCCATTCTGAATCGCTCAACCAATCGTCTCGCCCAATCGCGCGAGCGAGCCCCTCAAAAGCGGCGGCTTGCGTAATAATGTAAATATACGCATTCGGGTCGTCCTCCCAGCCTTTGCATTTTACGATCCAGCCTGGTTGTCCACCACCAGAAGCATTACCAGAACGCGGTGTCGCCGTGCCAAACACGCCGTTGGGGTACTGGGGGTACTCTTTCAGTGGACCATGCGCAAGTCTCTGTTGATCGCGAAGTTTCACACGACACAAATTCAGCACACCATCCTGCATCGCGCACACAACACGCTGACCGCGACCAGTCGTTTCACGCTGAAACAACGCGGTTACGATCCCAAGCGCAAGATGTAACCCTGTTCCTGAGTCACCAATTTGCGCACCGGTAACGACAGGCGGACCATGATCAAACCCGGTCGTGCTAGCTGCCCCGCCAGTGCACTGAGCAACATTCTCGTAAACTTTGCAATCTTCATAGGCGCCAGGCCCAAATCCTTTAACACTGGCATAGATAATCCTCGGATTGATTTCCTGAATCCGCTCCCATGAAAAGCCCATGCGATCGAGTGCTCCTGGAGCAAAATTCTCTGTCAGAACATCACAGGACTCGATTAACCGGGTAAAGATTTCTTTACCCTGAGCTGATTTTGTATTGAGAGTGATGCTTCGTTTGTTTCCGTTGAGCATCGTAAAATACAGGCTGTCGGCATCAGGGACATCCCGTAGCTGACCACGCGTGGCATCCCCAGACCCTGGCCGTTCAACTTTGATCACATCCGCGCCAAACCATGCCAGCAACTGAGTACAGGTCGGGCCTGATTGAACGTGGGTCATATCTAGTATACGTACGCCATCCAACGCTTTCATCACTCTCTCCGCTTACTTTTGATATAGACCTGCTCGTCTTGCATCGTCTTATTAAGAAGACTCACACACGCGTACAAGGCCCGTAACGTCGGGACCTCTACTTCCGTTATCTCCGCCAACTCAACGACCACGCCTAGCATGCCATCGATCTCAAGTGGTTTTCCAACTTCAACGTCTTGCAACATCGAAGTCTTGTGCTTCCCGACACTTTCCGCCCCGGCTATCCGACGTTCCATTGGAACACGGAACCCAGCACCCAATCGCTCTCCGATAGCTTGAGCTTCCGTCATCATGGCCGCAGCCAAAGCACGCGTGAGGGGAAATTGGCATATATCAACCAGTGTCGCATGCGTTACTGCACTGATGGGATTGAACGTCAAGTTGCCCCACAGCTTCAACCAGATTTCAGAACGAATATCGGTTAACACCCTTGATTTGAATCCGGCCTCCGCAAATAACGCGGATACCTGATTCACACGGTCCGACTCACTTCCATCCAGTTCACCGACTGGAAACCTGTTCCCCTCAACATGTTGAATCACACCCGGTTCCGCAATGGTCGCTGCTGGATACGCGATGCACCCGATTAGTCTGCTTGGATCGATCTTGTTGAAGAGGATGCCCGTCGGATCCACCGTCTTGACAATCCGACCGGCGAAGGGACTATCAAGCTTTTGAAAATACCACCAGGGAATCCCATTCTGCAGGGTGACCAAAACCGTTTCAGGCCCTAAAAGCACTGACAGAGCCTCTGCCACCACTTCAATCTGATGGGCCTTTAACGCCAAGAGCACAACGTCCTGCGGACCAAGGTCAAGAATATTGTCCGTGGCGGTCAAATTCGTGGCCACAAGTTCTTGATCCGCCTCAATCAATTTCAGACCGTGGGCGCGGATGGCAGCAAGATGCGGGCCCCGGGCAATCACTGATACGTCATGCCCAGCCTGAGCAATGCGAACGGCCATATAGCCACCGATTGCTCCAGCCCCAACAACACAAACCTTCATTTAGCAATCCTTTTAGGACGTTCAATGTGACTACCTAATCGAAAATCGATTAGGTAGCCTGATTGGCATAGAAACACAGAGCCGTCATTGCCTTGAACAGAAACAAGCCCACACACCGCGACAAAAAGAACGATGGCTATTTGCTACCGGTCAGTGCTTCACGCTCCTCGGCGCGATGGCCAGCAAGAATCCCATCCATTCCGATGTTTCCCTCATGACACGCGTACTCATAGACCGCGTCCGTTGTACCCATCAATGGAATCATGACCGTCCATGGCTTCGTATAGGTCGTGGGATCATCAATTGTTACTTCATAGTTGAGCGTTTGCGGACCAACACGCGTGAACCGTTCAGTCACTGTCATATTTTCAGATGTATTACCCCTGAACGTCGCGTGTGAATTGTAATTTGTCGTTGTTACGACAAGGGTGTCACCATCCCAATAGCCGCGTGAATCGCCATGCCATAACCGGACGTCAGCATTCAGCGGGGGTGTCCCATCGAGCGGAATGATTCGCGCATCGTGGTTCATCTCCATATACACCACAACATGGTCTTTACTTTGAAATAGCTGGTAGTAACTGTTGTAGCCAGCCCCAAGCCTTGGGTGCCCGTACGTAACACACCGCTCACTGAGTGGTCGATCCGTGTAGGTATCGGCCGGGTGCAGACGGCGATAGTCACGAATCATCTTGGCACGCGCCTGTCCTGATGACGTCATGGCCGGAATACGCCCATCCGGCGGGTCAACAACCAGCGATGTTCGGTTGTTGAAATCTCGATCAGCAATCCAAAATTGATTGTAGTTTCCCGTTGTGGGGTCGTACGATCCGGCCTTCGTTCTTTCAATGGCCGCTAAAACCAGCTGGTCGCCAAACAACGCATCACCATCGTCAACCGCTTCGGTTGCAGCCACCTGCAAGGCAGCAAGTTCTTCTTCTGTCAGCGTGTCCTTACCAGCCCATTCCTCCGGCCGTTCAAGCGGAGTGGCATTATTGTTCGCCCAGACCCCTTGCAAATCTGGATGACCGTCAGCCGTGCGAGGCAATGTCCAGTTATTATCCTGGGCGGCCATGTCGACCGGCATCACTAACAGTGTCAGCGCGAAAACGCCGAGCAACATGACAAATCGTGACCTCATCTGAGATTCTCCTAACTGCGACGAAAACGCGTTGCGCCAGAGCGAACATGTAAATTGTAACGGCCCAAGGCCCTGTGACGCTACTCTAATGCGCAAACAACGGACGATGTGACTCGCTCACTGCCTTAATCCCAGCGCGGTGCTCCTCAAGCAGATAACCCGTAAGGATCAGTGTGTCTGCCGCGCGCATCGTCTTTTCAAGATAGCCATTAAAATCAGCGTACCGCTCTTCGATTGACCGCCGCGGGTCTCCACTGGCAACACGGTCACGCTCTGTTTTCGGGAACTCGAGATATCCACCAGCTAACCCAAGTAGCGCCTCAGGAACACCGATATCAGGATTCCTCAAGTTCCAACCTGTATAGGTGGCAACCGGGACCGAGACGGCCGGCATGCGCAGTACACCTCGTTCATTATTATCAGCATCAAGAACAGGCACCAGAACTCCGTATCGACTCTCAGTCCGTTTTGGCGGGTGGTGGTCGATTCTGCGAGTCTCGGCAAAATCAGAACCGTAGTCGACAGGTTCTGGTTGCTGGATCGTCGTCGGGTAGTTCACGCCGGGTAACGCTGTCCACCCTGTTTTCTGGGCCTCCCATTCAACGAGTGTCCCGGCACCAATAGTCGGATAAACGCTCCGAGGGGGCGGCGTGCCATCCGTAATCCATTTATCCATTGATACGAACAGGGTTTCAAGAAATGGCTGATACACGTTCGGATTAGGAGGGAGTTGTCCTCGTTCGGACGGACGACTGGATGGTCCATGCTGTGATCCGCCAAAGACATAGACACGCACGTCATCAGGCATTACAGTATCCCGCTTTCCGGTTGGGTCGGTAAGGACAAGTGACGCGGACCGGTGCCAATACTCTGACGTCGTATCAAGATGCATCACCTTGGGTGCCGTACCATCCGCACGACTACGTCGAAGGAGACTGTCCGTTTGATTCGTAAATGGGTCTGTTTCTTCTCCATAAGTAAACGGAAACACGTCCACCGGATACAAATGCCCGGTATGCTCATTCGCCGTGCGGGTAGGAGACGCAAAACGATGATTGAAAAACCCTTGCCCTCCACCAGAAATAACGGGCATGACTCCCTCAAATACCTGCCGCCCCTGCTCATCCGTATTAAAACCTTCATACAGAAACATTCGTAGCGCCCGACCGCTTTGCGAACGCCCTTCACCTATGACACGACTCGCCAAAGGCTGACCATTACTATCACGCAAGGGATTCAAGGCAGAACCGTCGTGTTTTAGAAAAGATACAAAATCGCGAATAGCTGCAAAGCCAGTGCCCTGCACAACAGAACCCCGTGCCTCGTAAATCAAGTCATACAAAAACCCCGGTTCAAAACCGCTCGGCATTTCGATCACTGCCTCAATAAGTCCACTACCCTCTTCCTGCGGCCCTTTGGCCAGTAAGAATTCCCAGTGGTCACGCGGAATCAACTCGGCCGTATCGCGCTCGCGACGACGTTTCATTAATTCTGCCTTCGGCAAGGAATCGATCACGGGTTCGAACGCAAGGGCCCCTCGACTCGCGAGCGGTAATCGATTTGTTGGTGCATCCGTTGTTAGTTCCGCGCGGACCATCCCAACTATCGGCACACCGTCTTCTCCAAGTGCCACTGGCGCTTCAATACGCAGCAATTGATCGTCGACAGGCACTTCCGCAATCCAGCCACTCGACACGGTCACATACCCATGCCGCAAAAAAAATGGCTGCATCCCCCACAGACGCCTCCCACGATTGTTGATGTCATAAAGCACCGTGCGTTTAGCGAGACTCTTATCTACGGGTGCAATGATCTCAAAGTCCGCATAGAACTCAACAAGACCCTCGCCATTCGTCGCCGCACGCGAAAGATCAACAATCGACTTATTCGCTTCATGATTCGGGTCGAGAGCGTACACAACACGTCCGCGGATACGCTCATAGGGCCCGACCTTATCCGGCACATCTGCCGCAAACGGCGTGCGTGAGTCAACAATGACCTGAAGAACCTCAGCCCGTACGGGTACACTCACAGAAAAAATGACGAGTAGTAACAGCCACAAATAACGATATGTCATCAGTAATGCTTCCCTAGTTTGTTAAATCCACTAACGCTCCAGAGGATTGGAACGAAGTTGAAAATGAACGACTTTGCTCGGCGTTCCTTTTCCGGTTTCAGTATGAAATGGGGCGCGGGTACCATAGGTCGCCCAGAGACCTTTCCCCTTCCATCCACTGTTCGGATCATCGATACGACCATCCATCCATTTTGTGTAAAACCCAAGTGGGTACGGCACACGAAGAATCACCCACTCACCGTCCTTGAGCGCTAATAGACCTTCGGAGGCGTTCCCAGTATTAATAGGAATATTTTCTCCGAGACCTAATGTATTAAATTGATCAACCCACGTGTAATAACTACCCTCGGCACTACCTGAGTCAGTAAGTCCCTTAAACTGGGGAAGGGGTTCTTCATAGAGAGTCCAGCCCTCGGGACAGTGCCGGCCGGTCGCCTCAGGACCATTCAACGGTCCAGTGCATTTACTACGGTCAAAGCTGGCCATGTGTCCGCTAGCGAGTGGGGTCCAAACGACGCCATTCCGATCGATATCCATACCCCGAGGCGAATAACCCTGAACTGACGCGCGCGGTTCATCCCAAGGCACCTCAAAAACTTCGGTCAACGCTGTCGTCGACGGGTCACTCCCTGGCTCAAGACGCAAAATCGAACCTGGGAACCCAAGGGATGAGCCCCAAACTGTGCCGTCCGCCGGATTCACCGCAACACCATAAAACCCACTAGTTACACGATGATCTCGCTCAGGATCAATCGCTTCATCAGGCTCGGTATAGTCGTCTCGGCGACCATTGCCGTTCGTATCGAGAACGAGCGATGTCCAACCCTGCGAACGCTCCTCATCACCCGTTTCAAGAAACATTTTGGTATCGAGCCAACCAATGACTTGTCCGCCTCCACTTGTCCAAAGTGTGTTGTTGTCATCTTCAGCAAACACTAAGTGATGGGTACTGAAACACGTACCGATAAGCGTCATGTCCGCACTCGCTGGGTCCCAAACCGCCAGGTGACGGCCAGAACGATCAACCGGAAATGCACGAGCGGATGGATGCGTCGAACCTTCTTGACACATCGCTGGATTCTCCGGGCCACGCACACGCGATGTCAGCCAGACACGCCCGTCTTGATCAAGCATCGGATTATGAACGTTCGTTTGACTATTCCAGATTGCTTCATCACCCCAATAGGGCGATGGTGCCAATGGCGGACCAGCAGCAAGAGGCGTCTCAGGATCACGCACCGGAACAGGAATCTGCCGAGTTTCATGGCGAACAGGGTCAAGTACTGGAACGTAATCTGCACTGGCTTCCAGTGCACCGTAAATAGGACCATTTGCATTCACTGTGGGATCACGCTTGTCCGTGGCGATCTCATCATGAAGATATGCTTTCGGATCCGCCCAATCCCATTGCGTAATCACAACGTTTCGCTCGACCCCTTGCGGACGTCTCGGCACTTCAGGAAGTTCTCCCGCGACAATTCGGTCTGTCCAGTCTGCGAACATTTCGAGCGCGGCACGACGCCCCATGCGGTCAAGGCCATTCGACATGGAACCACCGGCTTGCCCTGATTGGATCCGCCGGTCCCACGCCGCAACCATCGAATCAAATTCACCAAGCTCAACTGGAACCTCACGCGTCGCTTTATTGCCTAACGCGTGACATGCTGTGCACCCTCCTGATTTCACAGTCCGAATCCATTGCGCCTGACTGTGCATACTCGGCGAGATCCCATTACCCTCTAGCCCCGTACCAGGAAACTGGTCACGGCCAGGAACTTCGATGAGGGACAACCAGTAGCCAGCAGGATAGTACTGCGCGGCCGCTGCCGCATCAGGCGCAACTACGGCCATGAGATTTACTGTAGAACCGGGAGCAACTTGTATTTTTTCAGAATCAACGAGCCCATATCCCCGAACCCACACATCGTATGTAGCATCAGGCAAATCAGGAAGCAAATAGCGTCCCTGGTCATCAGTCACAACAATCCGATTGAATTTGGTCGGGAGTTCCGTAGTCTCAGCGATGACCCACACTCCGGCCTCCGGACCGTTCGGCCCCGTCACTACACCACCAATATCGTCTGTCCCAACCGTCACACTTTGTCGAGCGTCAAGCCCAGCACAGGACGTGACAGCAAGTGACCCTAGTAAAACCACAACGACTTTCACTAGATAAACAGTGTTTTTCTGCATCCGGATTGCCTCCGTCAGGAAATATATAGAAGCAACTATAATCGGACTACGCATGCGACGCCACGCCTTCATTATGTTTACGGTGTTGTGCCTATTTTTCATCAGAGACGCCTCGGCACAATCAGTCAATTTCAGTGGTACATGGGTGCTTGACCCAAGTCGGAGCACGCTTCTGCCAGACGGTGGACTCGCCCGACTTGGAGACGGTGGCAGTCCCAATCGATTGCACATCACTCACAGTACAAATGGCGACGTCACGTTGCTCAGTGAAGTGAATGAAAGCCAAGCTCGGACGTATAAAGTCGAAGCGGAAAGTTCCATCCCGGTAAGTCAGGATATTGACATGACCGTAATATCGCACTGGCAAGGCTCGTCGTTTATTGTCGAAGGACAACGAGAAGGCGCTAACATTTCAGCAGTGCGCCGTGTGTTAAGTCTCTCCGCGGATGGTTCTGTCTTGACCATCGAAGCTTCCAGTACTAGTACAAATGGCACCAGCACCGCCGTGCTGATGTATACAAAAACGGATACCGTGCCAGCGTGCGAAACGTGGTCAACGCCGTGTGACCCGTAACGTGCCGGAAATCGAAAAATACCGCGCTCGTCTTATCGTGGGTTGAGTTGATCCACATGCACACGAGCTACCGTGTGCATATAGCCACCGACCCGAGCATACGCATCGTCAGCAGCTGACACCAGATGCCCACGTGCCGCCATGTCTGAGCCAATAGCTTCGTAATAAAGACCGACATAAAGATGTGCGTAAAACATTGCCCTCTCCCGCATACGACTCGGCGCCTCTTGAGCCGCCTCAATCACATCGTCAGGAGAAAGGTCGCTTCGAAACATCCGATAAATCTCTGACATAGGCATACGTCTATCCGGCCCCACCGGTAGCAATGCTGCAAGCGCCGAAGCTGGAGACTCCTGGCGGGCGACACACAGAAAATGCCATGCGGCGTTCTCAACATCATTCGGATTCACGACACGATGAGACTCGAACATCTCTCGACAATCTTGATAGCGACCAACGTAATACAGCGCAATACCTCGTTGCCATAGCTGAGGTGCCACGGCCGGTACGAGTGTCGCAACTTCGTCAAATCCAGATACAGATTCAGACACTCGCCCGGCTGAAAAATCATCGATGGCCTGGTCAAGCATCGCCCGTGGACTTTGCGTCAAACCAACAACGCCAAGGACCAGACTCACGCCAATGATGCCCCAAAAACTTGCCAGTTTGATCGCCATTTGTCGCCTAATGCTACGTCAGAACCGTCCCTGCTCGCTGAGGTGAATTCAGTCCTCTGTTGAGGTACACTCACCTACAGAACGTCATAATAATCAATGTGGAACTAAAAGCCCCACGAACAGGAGAATCCTGATGACCCGTATTCGCTTATTTGGTATCGCGTTGCTCGCCGCCGTTGCAATGACCGCTCCTGCAGCAACACAGTCGTCCGATCTGAGTTTTTTCATTACTAGCGCAGGTCCCGGAGATGGAGCGAACCTTGGAGGACTGGATGGCGCGGACCGCCATTGTCAGATACTGGCTCAAGGCGCTGGAGCTGGTAGCAAAACCTGGCGCGCGTACCTCAGTACCACCGGATCTGGTGGGATAAATGCTCGTGATAGGATTGGCACCGGCCCTTGGCACAACGCCAACGGCGTTCAGGTAGCCTCGAGTGTGGCCAACCTACACAGCGACAACAACAACCTAACGAAAGAAACACAGCTGACCGAAAACGGTGACATCGTCAACGGCCGTGGAGACACGCCGAATATGCACGACATCCTAACGGGTTCTCAATTAGATGGAACGGCCGCAAGCGGAAACGATGACAGCACCTGCGGAAACTGGTCAAGCAACGCAAGCGATGGCAGTGCCCTTGTTGGACACCATGACCGACAAGGTGGTGGTGCGAATCCGACCTCGTGGAACTCGGCGCACGGGTCACGTGGATGCGGGCAAGCAGACTTGCAGGGTACCGGTGGAAATGGTTTCTATTACTGCTTCGCCACGAACTAGCGTACTAGTTTCGTAGTGCAGCACGATTAGGCATACCAAGCCCACCGTTCCGCTGCATTGGTCAAAGTGAACGGTGGGCTTATTCTGTACGTTGACTCAATCGATGACACGCCTTTCTTTTCCAAACTTGTTTGTGATTGTCTCTGCAATCGTTCTTTGCGGAGTCATCGCGACTAGCCAACCCACCACCATTCCCGAAGATCAGGTTACCAATCGGCCCATCGCCGTACCAGAAGACGGTTATGTCTCCTCAACAACATGTCGATCCTGTCACCCGGCGCAGTACGACACGTGGGCAGGGTCTTTTCACCGCACAATGACCCAGGTGGCCACACCTGACACGGTACAGGCGGATTTTGACTCGGTTACGGTACGTGACGTCGAAGGCGACCCCATGCATCTCAAACGTCGAGGTGACGAGTTCTGGGCGGAGTTCGACGATCCTGGGTGGGAAGGCCCCCCTGAAGACCGACCTAGGATTTCGCGGCAGATTGTCATGATTACCGGCTCACACCACCAAAATATTTATTGGTATGCAACAGAACACGACCGCGCACTAAATATTTTACCGGGAGTGTTTCTTCTTGATGACAAACGATGGGTCCCAAGGAGCACGGTCGTCTTGTCTCCCCCAAATCAGGGCGTCGCCACACTTGACGGACACTGGAATGCTATCTGTATTGATTGTCACACCACACATGGCAAAACTCAATTCGACACCCCTTTTCGCTCACAACCAATAAATTCACAAGCTGTCGAGACAACCGTCGCCGAATTCGGTGTTGGCTGCGAGTCGTGCCACGGACCTGCAGAATCCCATGTCAATACACACAAGAACCCCTGGCATCGTTACGCCATGCATCTCTCCGACGAACCAGATCACACAATCGTCAATCCTGTTGACCTTGACCCTGTACGCTCATCGCAAGTCTGCGGTCAGTGCCACAGTATCTGGGAGTTTTACAACGCTGATGACGAACGTACCGCAAGCGGCGCCGGACTGAGCTATCGACCAGGAGATGAACTGCGCGATACACGGTTCATTGCGCATCCGACGACCAACGCCACAAGTCCTGAGATGCAACAACTACTGAGCACAGACCCTGAATTCATTCGCGGATCATTCTGGTCAGATGGGTTGGTTCGCGTCTCTGGACGCGAATACAACGGATTGATCGACTCCCCCTGTTTTCAACAAGCTGAGACGTCCCAAGAAACACTCAGCTGTTTTTCGTGCCACACAATGCACAAAACGTCAGAAGACCCTCGGTCAGTCACAACGTGGGCAGACACGCATCAGGTTTCAGCGGGTATGGACAACAACAGTGCGTGCACACAATGCCATCAGGAATTAGCCATTGACCTCTCCGCACATACCAACCATGCCACCGACTCGTCAGGAAGTAGTTGCTACAACTGCCATATGCCCTATACCTCCTACGGATTACTACGTTCGATCCGAAGCCATACGATCACGTCGCCTTCCATTCAAGAGAGCGTAGACGTTGGTCGGCCAAATGCCTGCAACCTGTGTCACCTTGACAAAACCCTCGAATGGTCAGGTCAACATCTCGAAAACTGGTATGACCTCCCGATGCCCCCCCTCAACAGCGATCAGCGCTCTGTTGCTGCCTCAGTGTTGTGGCTCCTGACAGGAGACGCTGGCCAACGGGCGCTCACTGCCTCCAGTTACGGTTGGACTCCAGCCCAGACGGCCTCAGGCACTAGCTGGATGATGCCGTATCTGGGTGAATTACTTGGCGACCCATACGCAGCCGTCCGCTACATTGCAGCCAATTCCATCAGGAGTCTCTCCGGTTATGAAGCACTCCGCTACGACTTCGTGGCCAATCGTGAAGATCGCTTCGAGACAGCACTGGAGGCACTGACGACATGGCGCAACAGCACCCAAGCACGTATGCGGAAAGACCCGCAATTACTCTTCAATGACGATGGCATGCTTGATACAGCCAGGATGCGTCAATTCTTTAGCCAGCGTGATATGCGCCCACTGTTTCTTCGGGAGTAGTCGTGAGCACAACTACCAAATCAAACGATTACGCACATCGCCATCTCCGCTTCGGCTGGTGGTCACTGTTTATATTTCTTTGCCTCGGCCTGACACTCGAGCTTTTTCATGGGTTCAAAGTCTCGTCCTATCTCGACGTATCGAACGCGACCCGCCGATTGATGTGGACCTTAGCCCATGCCCACGGCGCGCTACTCGGACTCATTCATATCGCCACCGCCGTTGTTTTCCGCGTATGGCCTGACTTCGCGGTTCCGCACCGTGCAACTATTTCGGGGTGTCTGGTCGGGGCGAGTGTGATGCTCCCAGGCGGGTTTTTTCTTGGCGGTTTATCGTTTTACAGTGGAGACCCAGGCATCGGAATCGTACTCGCGCCTGTTGGCGGCCTGTGCCTACTGCTGGCGGTCTTCCGCCTAGCATCAGGCCAATTCCCGAGTACTAATAGCCAGCAACGACAGTAGCCATCCCTACGGTTGGCAGTGGTCAGAAGAAAATCCAAAAATACCTATTTTTAAGGCATTGGCAAGCGATTGAAGCACTCGCGTCCGTGTACACAAATAGGGGAAAACCTTTCGATTTCCCCCTACCCTGTCCTTCAAAACGATATCGACAGCGTTATTGAACAATGATCGTCACGTCGCCAGTCGTCACCAGCATTGCATCACTGGCCCACCCACGGACGGTATACGTCCCCGGATCATCAAACGTTACGGTTGTTTCAAACGTCGCAGAAGTAAATCCATCTCCCGCAGTATGTGTTGCCGGATTTCCAGATGATGTCGGCTCTGTTGCAGCTCCATCAACTTCGGTTTCAGCCTCCTGCTCTTCGTACGAACGCTGATATCCAGACGGCTCAAATTTTGCCTCCGCCGGTCCACGATAGACCGTCCACAACACAGACAAACCATTTCGCGGTGGCCTCGGTCTCTGGTACCAGCGAATGTTGTCCGGCGTTTCAGGCATATCATCCGGTGGAACCAGCGACGGAAGCCGGCTCCTCGGCTTCCGCGGGGGAAGCAACGCCGGAAGTTCATCATCTTTGATCATAGCCGTCAGTGTAACGGCTTGGCCCACGGTCGCATTCGTCGAGCTTGCAGAGACCTCAACAGCTGGCGCCTCATTTTCGTATATCTGGTCCACCGGTCGGCCAAAACCAGTCCCTGCATTTGAAGTTATCGTATTAGCGTCAATCTCCCATTCTGGCTGCAGCCACCCATAGGCAACCTGCTCACTGCCATTGGCAGTCACACGCCACGCAATCCCATCCTCAAGACTGCCACCCGTATCGGCTGGCATCGGAACAGTGAATTGGTACCTCTGCGTCCTCGGGTAAAAGTGCGCAGGCTGGCCTCGGTCTTCGTCGCCCGGCGAAAAATAATTCTCAGGCCCAATCTCGACACTGGGCTGTTCACGATAATTTCGGTTCAAATAGCCAAAATGAAATAGATACGATCCGTCTTCATTCCGCGTCCAGCCTTCAAAAATTGGCTGAACATCTTGACCGCCATCAAAACGTTGCTGCGGTTGCGCCACAATCGGCACATCGCGAGGATTAACTTGAGCCTCTAAAACCGACGGCACCATACCCCCAGTCAACCCAATCGTCACCGTTAGTAAAACAAGAATTCGCCTCATACTGACCTCATGAACAATAGCCCTACACAAAGAAAAGGCACTCTGCAGAAAAAACATCCCACAGAGTGCCTGAAAGCTAATTTACACGATAACGCGCGCGCTGCTTAGTTATTGTTGTTATCAGCGCGTGATTCCAATTCAGCAGCATACTCTTCATCGGTATAGTCGTACCAACTAATCCAACCGAAGGCCATTTCATCGATCGTCCGACTTCCACCGCCGGTCCAGTTTGTCGCATCAAGATTGCCACGATGCGCTTCCGTGTTGTCGTGATAGCTGATGACATGCAGTTTTGTGCCGGCCGGATAAATGGGCTGGGCATCGTCTTCGTAGTTATAGACGATGTGCCAATTGAAATCGAAATTCACGCAACTCACCATCTCTGTCGATGAGTTTGGATAAATCAATTCCAGGCACTGTCGCTTACCAAGAAAATGCATGTGAGGCTGGAAGCCTGTAATACGACCAGGCAAATACATCGTCGCATAGCCATCATGACGGGTCACTTGACCAGCTGGAATGTCAAGCTCACCGGCCTGACCAAGCTGCCGTGAGTACAAGACCTTGTCCGGCTCCTCACCTTCAGGGTACAGGACCATACCGAGGTCAGTCCGGTCGACCACTTCCTCACCTATCGAGTGATAGTGGAAGCTGAATCGAACACGTGCATCGCCTTCGAGTACCTTTCCAGTGCCCTCTGGATATCTATCTGCATTCTTACCAACTGCGTATTCATTCAGGAAAAAGTCATTGGAGCTATCGTTCAGAGACGCATCCGGGTCTGTAACGGCATAAGTCAGCGCATGGTGAACGACACGAAGGTCACCAGCCTTCGTCTGAATGGCTTTAATGTACCGATCGTTCGTCACACCAGACTCCACGATGTAGTCACCCCACCAGTCACCCGCTTCCGCAGGAACAGTGTGAGGTGGAGACGTCACGATCAAGTCAGGCTCGATATCCCATGCACCAAAATCTGGTAAATCAGCCGGAGGAGGTCCATCAGCTGGGTTGCCGCGAGGTGCACCCGCATCCACCCAAGTCGAAACCAGTTCAATTTCTGATTTGGTTAGCGACCGGTCGCCAATAAAGTCTTGCACACCAACGTTCGGGTCAACATGCCAAGGCGGCATCTCTCTTGCCACAACCTTGTTCTTAATCGAACGTGCCCATGGGCGCGTCTCCTGATAGTTCATCAGGGACATCGGAGCCATATTGTCCGGTCGATGACAAACTTGGCAGGAACGCTGCAGAATAGGCTCAATGTCTTTGTGGAATGTCACATCGCTCGATTGTGCTGATACGCTGCCGGGCAATGCCACCATCGCTACGGCCGCTAATAGGACCATTCCAAGCGTGGCTTTTCTCATCAGAACACCTCCATGGCCGAGATGAAGCTCAATAATTTAATGTCGTTCGACACACAAATCCCATCGAAAGTCTAACTCCAATTGCCCAAATGGATCAAGAACACCAGTTATTTGTGACGACAAACCTCTATAATGGCTGTCCACACGGTAACTACCGAATGCAAGTTTCAAATTCTCGTTTGAGTGACGGAAGAAACGCCATATTTCTCCTAATTTTTTCCGCATTCTCAGTGATAAATTGTGGAAGCAGCGTCCACGAAAGCACAAACGTCGGGGCGCCTGTTTCTGTTTCAACACCCGATGAATCCGGGAACGTCAGAACAATTTCAGGAACAGCACCAACCTCAACCGATGGGTCGTTGACTGTCGTCCTACTGGAACCAACTACGCCTCAAGAATTCTTGGCACCTGACATCCCGGTACAGATGGACCAGTTAGGCATGGAATTTCTGCCGCCGGTCCTACTTGCGACAGTCGGACAACCAGTGCACTTCCACAACGGCGAAGACATCCTTCATAACGTTCGCGTCTACAACATTGATACGAAGGAAACAGCCTTCAATATTTCAACCCCTATCGGCGGAACGTACGAACACTATTTCGATACGGCTGGAACCTATCGTGTCGCCTGCGACATCCATCCACAGATGGGCGCGAGTATCGTGATAGCCGCAACTCCTTATGCCACAGTTGCGGAACGAAACGGCAGTTTCACTCTCGGCGGTATCAACCCAGGTCAGTACACAGCAACCATTCAGGCAGGACCGAACCGGTTACGGCGCTCTGTCACTATCGCCGCCGACACCACCGAAGTAGACCTGACCGAAAACTAACGAGCAAAAAATCAACTTGCCCAAGAATGACAGGCTCCCCGTCAGTTACTAGCTAGCCAAGGCGGTGGGCGCGGGAGTTTTTTCCGCTGGCGGCGTCTCAGGGATTTCGAGTTCAGGCATAGGCTCAGCGGCAAACAATTTCTGCAACAGAGAAAACCCGATACCACCCAATTTTGTCGCCCGAGACGAACGAGCGCTATCCGTTGATAGCCCCGTGTTACCGAAAGCCTGAAGCATCACTTTCGACGCCACTACAAAAATAAGGCGATTGCTAATAGCTTTAAGAATATTAGACCGTTGCCAAGACGCCTTTAGACTATAGAAACTGTTCCACACTTGCTGCGTACCTTGCCGAATTTCTTCGCCTGACATCACCGGGTGCGGCGTGAGAAGTTTCGGCCTCTTTTCCTGGGGAATCAACCAGTGCCGCGATACCGGAATACCGCCCACCTTTTGAATATCATCACCCTGGTCGCGTTCCCATTTTTCAAAATCAAGCGTACCTGGAAACGGTGTTAACGTAACAAATTGCGCAAAGGTAATATCAGCCCGTTTAGCCAGTTCAGCCGTCGCCGCAAAAGTACTCGGGCGGTCGCTAGGTAACCCAAAAATAAACGACCCAAGAATATACACCCCATGTTTCCTGAACGTTTGGAGACGCTCAACTAGCTCTTCCCCGGCAAGGTTGAAATCTTTGTACACATCCTTCAACCCCTCCGGTGTCACCGCTTCAATCCCAACAAGAGCCCCCCTAATGCGCGCCGCTCGCATGGCATCCAAAAACTCGGGGTCCTCAGCGGATTCCATCGTGATCTGTGTAAAAAAATTGACGTCGTCAGGAAGTTGAGCCATCAGCGACATCAATTCGAACCGTTCATCGCGCAAAGCCTTGAGCTCGTTGTATCGTGTTTTATCCTCACGACGTTCCGCCATTTTCAAATCATCAAGTGTCACCGGATAAAAGTTGTCGTCCGCCAAGGCGATAAATCGAAACCCCATACGACGCAGTTCGACAATTTCCTCTATAACCGGATTCACCTCACGCTGGCGAGGCTCTTGTCCATCCGTTCGCCACACCGAACAAAACGAACAGTGCTTCGGACATCCACGGACCGTCTGAACTGACGCCCACGCATACTTGTCTCGCTCGATTAAGTCCCAGCGTGCCTTGCGGAATTTTCCTGCGTCCACCCGACCGCCCTCGTAAATTTGCTCTGGTGTGCCGTTCGCGCAGTCTTGGATCACCCGCCCCCAAGTCACATCGCCGTCCCCCTTAACCACAGCATGCGCACCACCCTTTTCGAGAGCTTCTTCAGGAAACAAAGTAGGGTGACTTCCACCATACACAACCCATGCGCCTTGCTCACGCGCACGGCGACCAAGCTCGTAGCCCACAAGCGCATTACCAGTATGCAAACCAATCCCGATGACATCGCCCTCATTTAGTTGATTCGTATCAAATGGCTCAAGCGATTCATCACTTAAGATTGGGTCACCCCATTTCGAGGGTGTCGACGCAGCAAGCACGTACATCCAGCGAGGAGTAATAAAGCCCGTACCAAAAGAAAAATGGCTCGGGTTAACAATATGAATTTGCAAAAGCTAAAATCTCCGTCGGTCGCTCTTTCGACTCTTTCGTCAAAATCCTAACCATAATCGGCGGTCAAGCGCTACAGACCTTTTTACTGAGCTGACAACGATCAGCTTAGTCCCTCTTGAATACTAAATAGTGAGGCAAAGAGAGACCCGTAGTTCGTTTCTACAGTATATAGGGCTAAGGCCCAGTATGATCAGCCAGTTACCGCACGGGTTGGGAGAATATATGAAAACAACACAACAGGTCGCAGATTACGTAAAAGGAAAGTTACATGGGCAAGGCGACATCCCCCTTAACAACATAGGAAGCCTGCAACATGCCCCGCCAGGTGCATTAGCGTATGCCGAAGCAAAATATGTTGATGATATAGCAGCGAGTCAAGCGTCCTGCATTCTCGTGCCGCCTGGTGACATCCCTGACCGTACGGTCATCGTCGTCGAAAACCCTCGCGTAGCATTTGCTCGAGCTGCTCACTGGCTCGTCCCAACTACATTACCGGAGCCTGGCATCCACGAAACAGCCCTCATTGATCCTGATGCAATAATCGACCCAACAGCCTCAATCGGCGCATGGGCAATTATTGAAAAAGGGGTGCACGTCGAAAAACACGTTACTGTTTTTCCAGGCGCCTACATCGGGGAGAATTGCCACATCGGCGAACAATCTATCTTGTACCCGAGGGTTGTACTCTATCCAGGTTCACAAGTCGGAGATCGGGTAATTCTTCATGCTGGCGTCATCGTCGGGGCCGACGGATTTGGATTCGCCTTCGACGGGAACCAGCATCTCAAGATTCCCCAAATCGGGACTGTCAAGATCAAATCCGATGTGGAGATTGGTGCCAATAGTTGTATCGACCGTGGCGCTTTCGATGAAACATGTATCGACTCCGGCGCTAAACTCGACAATCTATGCCAAATCGCACATAACGTGCATATCGGTTCCCATGCAATCATCTCCTCGCAAACTGGGATCGCCGGTAGTTCAACTGTCGGACGTGAGGCCATGATCGGAGGCCAGGTTGGAATCGCTGATTATTGCCGTATCGATGACTATGCGATGGTCGGTGCCCAATGCGGCATACCAACCCGCAAACGTATTCCCGCTGGGCAAGTATTTTGGGGGACGCCTGCACGCCCGCTCAAAGACATTAAGCAGCAACAAGCAAGCCTCGGTCGGTTGCCGAAAATGAAACAAGAGATTCAGGAACTACGCGAAGAAATCGCAGCACTGAAAAGAACGATCTCTGCGAATAATAGCTAACTAGCGCCTAGCCTCAAGTAATTGATCGACTAGACCAAGGACATCAGCAACGGAAATTGCTTGAAGACAAGGCGGACGTCCGTCCTCCGAAGGAAGCGACGGACAATCTTCAAAAAACCGTTCTCGACACGGAGCACATTCAAATCCCGCTGAAACCGAAGAATGCACTCCAACCGACAATGCATGTTGAGCACCAGGACCAGTTTCATCAGGCACTGACGAACCAAAAATAGTGACGGTATCAATACCGGCCGCGCCGGCCAGGTGCGCTGGGCCACTGTCATTACCGATATACAAGGAACACCGTTCGAGCAGCGCCGCCAGCTCCGGCAAGGAAAGATCTGACACCAACGCAATCCCGTGAGCTCGAGCCCAATCCTCACTCTCGGGAAAAGGTGGTCGGGCGTGCACAATAACGTGTCTCGATACTTCCCGCCCGGACAGTCGCTCAGCGAGAACACGGAACCGACTCGCGGACCATGCCCGTGGAATCTTTGCAGCAGCAGGGTTAATAAAAATCGGTCGAACAGCAGTATTCCACGACATCGCCTCAAACAGCTGTGTGACAAACGTATAGTCAGTTGGATTCAAGGAAAGCGATGACAGGGTCACTCCTCCAGCATTTCCGAAACCCCGAATTAAATCGAGGTAGGTTTCAACGCGGTGCACCTGAGGCCGTAATTTAATTGCGCTCGTTAGTAGCCAACTCCGACTATCCGTGCCATGCCCAATCCGAACCCGACTACCGGACAACCAGGTCGTAAACGCTGCCTCAAACGAAGGTGCCATCACAACTGCAACCTTAGGTTTGTAACGGCGTATCGCCAGCGCCGCTGACCAAACCGACGCAAGACTTTTGAAACCATTGGTTTCAGGCGCAGGGACAAAGTCGTCAAACACTCCGAATCGCCGAACTAAAGGTAAGTGAGCCGACTTGGCCATCGCAACGAGACGAACCGGCCCCAACAACGACCGTATTGCCTGCACCGCAGGCCGAGCCATCATAATGTCACCAATCCAGTTAGGAAGGCGGATAAAGATGCATCTGTTCTCCACGAAGTCTAATAATATGCGCCATGCCATCGTCAGCCGTAATATCCCTGTCAGACGTCACAATAAAGCGTGAAGGCCGAACCATCCTAAATTCCATCAATTGGAGTGTCTTCTCAGGAGAACGTTGGGTCGTTCTTGGCCCGAATGGATCCGGAAAAACCACATTATGCCGCGTGGCTGGTCTCTATCTGCACCCAAGCCAAGGAAACATCGACGTAATGGGCCAACGATTGGGTCGAACCGACGTGCGTTTGTTGCGATCCAAAATCGGATTCACTAGTCAAGCTTTGGCCGACATGATGCGTCCATCCCTATCGGCTTTAGACATTGTGATGACGGGGCGCCATGCAGCATTAACACCCTGGTGGCACACGTACAGCGACAGTGACCGTAAGCAAGCGTCGGAATTGCTACAACGGTTCAAATGCGCACACCTGTCCAATGCCAAGTACGCCACATTATCTGCCGGCGAACGTCAACGCGTCATGCTCGCACGTGCATTAATGAGCGAACCACCACTACTCATCCTTGATGAACCAACTGCCGGCCTAGACCTCACTGGGCGCGAACAATTCGTCTCTCTACTCGCACAAATTGCTAAAAACGAAACACTCCAAAGTGCCATTTTGGTCACTCACCATGTCGATGAAATCCCTCCAGGATTTACTCATATTTTGCTGCTGTCAAACGGCGCGCCCGTAGCTCAGGGACCTATCCAAAAAACGCTCACCCCCGAATTATTATCGGAGTGCTTTGGAATATCTCTACAACTAGAACATCGAGATAATCGGTGGGCCGCCTGGAGCTCAGGCTAAGATGACATCGTGCAACGCAGTCAATCGCCACTTTGGCGTTACATCCTTTTTCAAGTTCCCGGTTGGGTACTCGCCCTAATCGGCGCTTGGTGGCTCGATGCATCGCAAAGTGTTCCGGCGTGGGTCTCGATCAGCTTACCAATCTGTTGGGTTGTCAAAGACATGGTGCTTTATCCCTTCTTACGGGATGCCTACGGTCAACATGACTCGCTTCCAATCGAACGACTGATCGGCTCGCAAGGCCACGCCATCGAAACACTCAGCCCTTCTGGCTACATCCGTATCGGTAGTGAACTCTGGCGTGCTGAAGGAAACATTCAGTCAATCAAGAAGGGCGCGGTAGTTGAAGTAATCGGCGTCAAAGGAATGATCCTCCGTATTCGTATTGCCCCAGATACAACCGAAACGGAAACTCCACAACAGAGATCCTAATCAATCGCATTGCACACCTTTCGTTCGCTGCCATTCGACCGTTCTCCGGAGCCCGTCTTCTACTGTAACGTTCGGCTCGAAACCCAATAAATTTCTTGCCCGAGAAATGTCCGCCTGTGAGTCTCTAATGTCTCCCGTACGTCGCTCTTTGTAGACAGGCTCCAGTTCTACACCTATCGAACGCTGCAACATCCCATACAATGAATTAACGCTCGTCCGACCACCTCTAGCAAGGTTAATGGCCTGCCCAGGAGCCTTAGGCGCCGTTAAGCTGAGCAAAATACCTTTGGCAACATCACTGACATAGGTAAAATCTCTAGTTTGTTCGCCGTCACCATAAATCGTTGGCGACCGCCCATCTAAAAGAGCTGCCGTAAACAAAGAAATGACACCAGAATACTGAGAACTTGGTGACTGACGCGGCCCGAATACATTAAAAAAGCGAAGTGATACCGTTTCAAGTCCATATAAACGGGTATAGAGAGCCGCATATTGCTCTGCAATCAATTTGTGTAACGCATACGGAGACAGCGGTGACGGATACATTTCCTCATGTTTTGGAAGCGTCTCAGATTCTCCATATACTGATGAAGAGCTGGCCTGTACCACTCGACGCACATTCGCCTCTCGAGAAGCAAGCAATAACGCATGCGTGGCTTCTACATTCGCACGATGCGTCCGCGCCGGCTCACGTACAGAGCGTGGAACTGAAGGTATTGCCGCAAGATGCACTACCCACTCAATACCATCGACAACCGCGGACGCAACGCCAGGTTCTGCAAGGTCAGCTTCAACAAATTCAATTTTCGAACTTAACGAAAGATTCTCACGAAAACCAGTCGACAAATCATCGACCACTCGAACATCATTCCCTTGAGACACGAGTGCGTCAACTACGTGTGAACCTATAAATCCGGCCCCACCAGTAACGAGACAATTAGGCATTAAATACTCAAAAAGATGAAAACTGCTCTCGCTCGATGCCAGGAATCACATCCAACGCATTCTGATAGTACACCTTACGGAGAACATCATCGGGAAGGTTCAGGCCATAGAGTTTCCAAAACGCATGGTAACGACGATAGTAGTCAAAATACTCGTCACGAGTCTCAAACGTTCGCCAATAATACGGAAACTCGTTAGGAGCGAACGTATCTTTGCCAAATAAAATACGATCTTGGTACTGCACAAAAAAATCGTGCGCAGTCCAAGGCTGCCGACCTAATTCATAAAGAATCGCTGCTGTTTCGACGTATACATTGGGTAACCGATCAAGCAATCTTCCAAGACGGCCAAGGTCATTCGCATGCCAGCCCATATGCGCCGCGATAAAGCGAGTGTTCGGATGGCGTGCGAATCGTCGGTCTCGCTCCTCCATCATCGTGTCAAAAGTTGGATACTGATCAGAAGGTAAACGACGGCGTGGCAACAGCGTTAATTCAAGCCAACGTTCATTATGTTCATCGACTGGCTCATAAAACGATAAGGGCTCTCCAACATGCATTAAAACGGGAATATCGAGACGTCCCGCGGCTTCGAATACCGGATCGAGTTCTGGGTCATCCACCGCAACTCGAACACCGTTCTCGTCACGCACATCGATACCAAAATTCTTAAAGAACTTCAGCCCTACTGCTCCGGCCTCAACATCTCGCTCTAGTTGTGCAGCAGCACGTTCACCGAATCCTGGTCCGATGCCACCACGGAAATCGAGGTTAGCAAATAACACCATCCGATTTTGATAGTTACTCGCTTGAATGGTTTGCACCCCACTTAAAATGCTCGAACCGGAGCCACCACTCAAGTTAACCAGAACCTGAAGATTAAGTTCGTCCATCGATTCAACAATGTCTGACCACTCTGCCAACGAAAAATCTGGACGATGATGACTATGCACGTCGACCACAGGAAACTTTGCCCGAGGCACCGGATTCGTTTCAACGCGTAGAGTAGAGCGCGGAGAATACTCCTCAACGGTCAAGGATGCTGTCGATTCTGAAGGCTGCGAAGAACGTGTCCGTTGAGCCTGAACGAACACCGCGGCAGCCCCAACCAGCAACAGTCCTGCGAACAGGCCCCACTGACGAGTCATGATTGATTCTCCCTCATCACTATTAAACGAGATTCCGTCGCAGTCGGCCTGTAAGCCGAATTCTGTACCGTACAGCACAATTGCTTGTACCGAACGGCGGCGACCATTCCTCTTGCTCTACCATTACTGGCAAAGTCATGCGACCTACCCGGAGGCCTCGAGCGAGCAGCTCTAATGGCGCCTCCCTATTTGGTCTTGCTCCATGCGGGGTTTAGCCTGCCATTGATCTTACGACCAATGCGGTGCGCTCTTACCGCACCTTTTCACCCTTACCCGTTTTCACGAGCGGTATATTTTCTGTGCCACTTTCCTTCAGGTCACCCTGACCGGGAGTTACCCGGCGCATCACTCTACGGAGTTCGGACTTTCCTCTGCAACCACGCAAAAAAAGCACCACAGCCACAGCGGTCACCCGACCAACTACGACGGAATATCAAAAACTCCTAACGCACAATTGCCACTACCCATCAGTGTCTTGACTGATACGGTAGTGCTCTAGTTTCTTATACAGGTTACTACGTGGCGTCTCAATTACCGCAGCCGTCTTGGAAATATTCCAATCCAGCTCACGAAGCTTTGCTACAAGAAATGCTCGTTCGCTGGTCTCCTTAAAATCTCGAAGCGTAGATGCCGAGCTAACCGACTCCTCACTCGTGACCACAGGCGAAACCCCAGCAGTCAATACTGCCTGAACTTCATCCACGTCAATTGATTTGCTAGGAGTCATCACTAACAATCGTTCAATTGAATTACGCAACTCACGGATATTCCCACGCCAATAATGCTGGGAAAGCCTGTTAACGGCCGCCTCACTAAACACTTTTGCTCCCAAGTTATTCTCTTCGCATAAAAGTCGAGCAAAATGACCTACTAGTAGCGGTATATCTTCTCGACGCTCGCGAAGCGGAGGCACGTAAATTGGAATCACACTGAGACGAAAAAATAAATCTTCTCTAAACTCACCTTTCTCGATGGCCTTTTGAAGATCCTTGTTCGTTGCGGCTAGGACCCTGACATCAACTGTCGTAGTTCTTGAAGATCCTAGCCGCTCCACATCCCCTTCTTGAAGCACACGCAATACCTTGGCCTGAGTCTTCAGACTCATATCGGCTACCTCATCAAGAAAAATCGTGCCCTCGTCGGCCTGCTCAAATTTTCCTATCTGTTTCTCCGTTGCACCTGTAAACGCACCTTTCTCGTGACCAAACAGTTCGGACTCAATCAATTCGTCCGGTATCGCTGCACAGTTAACCTGGATAAACTGCTGCCGCACTCTCGAACTATTCTTATGAATAGCACGAGCCACGAGCTCTTTACCCACCCCACTTTCACCCTGGATAAGCACCGCACTCCGTACGGGAGCTGCTCGTTGAATTTGAGTCAGCACACTAGAAAGAACCTCGCTGTCACCGATCATTTCGTGCCGAACTCGAACCTCTGCGGCACGACGCCACCCTTTGTTTTCAGTTACTAGTTCGAGCTTCGTGTCAGTTAATTCTCGTTGGTGCAACGCATTTCGAATCGTCAGCGTGACACGCTCAGTTGACAGCGGCTTCTCCAAAAAATCAAACGCTCCCAACTTGGTTGCCTCAACAGCTGTACTCACCGTGCCATGACCGGAAATCATCACGACCGGCATATCTTTGTCAATTGAGCGAATCTCTCGCAGGACCTCTAGTCCATCCAAGCCTGACATCTTGATGTCGAGAAAAATCAAGTCCGGGGCATCATGATTAATCATCGCCAATCCAGACTGTCCGCTCGGCGCAAGAAGGCACTCGTACCCGTCATACTCAAGAATCATCTTGAGTGAGTCTCGAATCGCTTTCTCGTCGTCTATGACCAAAATCCGACGTTTCATCATTGCACTTGGTATAAATACTTAGGGACGTGTCGATTCCAATAGCTGCAAAAAGATCTCTTCCGTAAGGACGTCTATCCCGAGCTCTTTTGCTTTCTCCGCCTTCGTACCAGCATTAGATCCAATCACTACATACGAAGTCTTCTTACTGATACTAGACGATACACGGCCCCCTCGGTCCTCGATTGCACGCTGTGCTTCAGAACGCGTGAGTGCAGCGAGGGTCCCCGTCAACACAAAACGTTGGTCCGACAACATCAATGGCCCGCTATTTGATTCCCCTGCCACCGACTCTTCGGTTGGATCAACACCAGCTGATCTCAATGCATTAAGCAGGATTAGGGTTTCCGGCTGACTAAAATAATCTCGGACGGATGCCGCGACGACCGGGCCGACATCAGGAATCGATTCGAGTTCGACCCGTGAAGCATTCATCAGCCCTTCTAAATCCCCGAATGCCGTTGCGAGAACCCGTGCTGCTCTCTCGCCAACATGGCGTATTCCCAAACCAAAAATAAGCCGCCATAACTGATTCTTCCGACTTCTATTAATCTCACCTAACAGATTATCTGCAGATTTTCTGCCCATTCGTTCCAAGGCTGTTAGCGACTCTGCGTCGAGCTCGTACAGGTCAGAAAACCTTTCGACCAACCCTTTGCCAACGAGTTGCTCAACCAGTGATTCACCTAATCCCTCAATATTCATCGCAGAACGACATGCAAAGTGCAGTAATGCTCGTCTGAATTTTGCTGGACACCCCGAGTTAGAGCACCGCCAAACAACTTCTCCTTCTGGTCGTACCAGTGCGACACCGCATTCGGGACACTCCGTCGGCATAACAAAGGGCTGAGGACCACGCGCGCCTTTTTCTCGTCGAGTTGTGATCGACTTAACGATCTTCGGAATAACATCTCCACCTTTTTCCAACAACACAATGTCCCCGGCTCGAATATCTTTACGCGCCACCTCCTCGGCATTGTGCAACGTTGCCATCGAAATGGTTGATCCCGCAAGACGCACAGGTTCCAAAACAGCATACGGCGTTACCGCTCCCGTCCGACCAACATTCACAGCAATCTCAAGCAACCGCGTTGTCACTTGTTCCGCACGAAACTTAAAGGCAATTGCCCACCTGGGAAATTTAGCCGTAACCCCAAGCCGTGATCTCTGAGAGAGATCGCTCACCTTGACAACCACACCATCAATATCAAATCCAAGTGATGAGCGAAGAGATTCCCATTTGTTACAAAAATCTAGAACCATCGCAACATCTTCACAAAGTGCCCAGTGCGGTTCAACAGGCAAAGACCACTGTTTTAACTGCTGCAACTGGTCGTCACTCGAAGATGCACCGACATCCGACTCTTTACGAACAATTTGATACATCCAGGCGCGAAGTCCCCGCTCAGAGACACGCTCCGCGTCCAAGTTCCGCATCGTGCCGGCCGCTGCATTGCGCGGATTCGCAAACAAAGTTTCACCGCTAGCCCCGCGTGCATCATTCAAAACATTGAATGCCTTACGCGGTAAATAAATTTCACCCCGAATTTCTATGAATCCCACCGGTGCATCGCTCAACTGCAGTGGAATGGCTCGGATGGCACGGACATTCGCGGTCACGTCCTCACCATGTGTACCATCACCGCGTGTCACGCCGCGTATCAAACGCCCATCCTCGTAAGTCAAAGCAATACCCAATCCATCAATCTTCAGCTCTGCAACGTATGCCACTGGGTCATCCGAGCCGAGGAGTTTACGAACTCTCGTATCAAACTCTGTTAATTCCTCAGTGCTATAGGCATTGTCAAGACTGAGCATCGATTCTGCATGCGCGACCGACGCAAAACCGACCACAGGTCGCCCAGAGACACGCTGGGTTGGTGATTCAGGTGTAACAAGGTTTGGATGCTTCGATTCAAGCTTCCGTAACTCCCGCATCAACTGATCAAATTCAACGTCAGAGATTTCAGGATCATCGTAGACGTAGTAGCACTCTTCGTGATGGCGAATACGATCACGGAGTGATGCAATCTGCTGAAAAGGATTTGTTACCACGTGTCGGCTAAAAGGTCACCGGTCACGAGCGAGCACATAGTCCGGAAGCGCAAGAAGCGCCTCACGCTCCTCTGACGGCGGAAATATTTCCAGGCATTGCTTCGCCATTACTGCATATTCAACTGCTTTGTCATGGGCGTATTCAATTGCACCGTGTTCTCGCAACAAAACCAACAGTTCTCGCCATTCATCCGGCTCTATCGATCGATTTTCGATCGTCTCTCGAACGATACGGTCCGCTCGACTGCCACTCCCACACTGCTCAAGAAGTTTGATCGCAGCAAGCGTAACCTTCCCTTCTCTAAGATCGCCTCCGACAGGCTTCCCGAGCGCTGTCTTATCCGCTGTGAAATCCAAAAGGTCATCCACCAACTGAAAGGCGACTCCAAGGCTAAAACCGTACTCTCGAAGTGCCTTCCTTTGCTCGTCATTCGTGGTACCGAGCATACTTCCTATCTCTGCTGCTCCCCCAAACAAATACGCGGTCTTTCGTCGAATAATCTCAAAGTGTTCTGACTCAGAAATATCCGCATCTCCCGTCTTTGTCAGCTGATATAACTCACCCTCAATCATCCGCAGTGTCACATCACATAACAGCCTGACAATATCGATAGAATCGTAGGTCAGAGCCATCCCCATCGATTTAATGTAAAGATAGTCACCGAGTAAAACGGTAATGTCATTACCCCAACGAGAGTGCACAGCCACACGGCCTCGACGAACTTCAGCCTCATCGATAATGTCATCGTGAACCAGCGTCGCTGTATGGATAAATTCGACAACCGAAGCATACAGAACGGCCCGATCACCCTTATAGTTCGCCAATCGTGCTGCCATCAGAAGCACAGCAGGGCGAACCCGTTTGCCACCACTCGTCTGGATATATCGGGCAATCTCTGGGATCAATTCCACACGGGACTGGATGTGGCTCGCGTAAGCTTCCTCAACAGCATCGAGTTCGTTACGAATAGACTCGAATATTTGAGCGAGGTCAGCCGGAGCAGAGGATTTAAGTACCGGATTCACGCCTCGTCGATCAGACCACAATTTCGCGGCAAGTGTCAACGGGCCAAGCCTTTAGCTACACCCTCAGGTTGAGACACTACTGCCAAACAATCGAGTAAAAGCATTGCCAGAAGCTTCAACTACCGCGCCAGTCGTTTCACCCCGCACTTCGGCTATGACTTCAATAATTCGTGCCACCCAGGCCGGTTCATTTCTCTTACCCCGGTAAGGCACTGGTGCGAGATAAGGCGAGTCTGTTTCAACCAAGAGTCGGTCGCTAGGAACGTATGCCGCAATCTCTCGAATGTCATCTGCGCGCTTAAAAGTGACAATTCCAGAAAATGAAATATAGAAGCCAAGATCAAGAGCCTTCCGTGCAAGCGACATACCTCCGGTAAAACAATGAAACACGCCCCTAACCACCCCTTGGCCTTCTGCTTGCACAGCATCGATCGTGTCGTCATCTGCCTCACGCGTATGAATCACAATCGGCAACCCACAATCGTTAGCAAGAAATATTTGTCGACGAAATACATCTATCTGGGTGCTAGGCGGGGAAAAATCGTAGTGATAATCGAGACCGATCTCTCCGATCGCACAAACTCGTTTCTGCCGCTCACAAACAGCCGTTACTGCTACCCCGACCGTGCTAGGTGTCTTTACAAAACTCCCAGCTTGATGCGGATGTACGCCAACTGCAAAACGTAAGTTCTCCCACAGTGAAGCAATCTGTCTTGCACGATCACATTCAACATCGTTCGTTGCGTCTAGTATGCAAAGCGCCTGCTCGACACCAGCAGCTTTCGCTCGATCAACGACAGCTCCGACATCTTCAGCAAAAGCCTCATCCGCTAAATGACAGTGTGAGTCGATCACTTCACTTCAGAACCAGCCGGAGCTCGTGCTCCATCCTCCGGCTCAATCAATACCGCCTCACCGTCCGCATCTGTCGCCGCTAACACCATCCCATTCGATTCAACGCCCATAAGTTTTGCAGGCTTCAGATTATCGACATACACGACGTGCCGTCCAACCAGTGCGTCGGGTGTATAAGACTTCGCAATACCAGATACAATTTGTCGAATCTCTGAGCCCGTCTCAACCTCAAGACGAAGTAACTTCCTAGATTTCGGAACGGCTTCAGCCGCAACGATTCGCCCGACACGAAGCTTGACTCTAAAAAACTCCTCAATGGAAATACATGTTTCTTCTGGCAAATCACCAACGATAGATAAAGGCTCTTTCTTTTCCTGGATTGGTTTATGAGCATCATTTTCGTTCATGGTCAAAACTCCTTCCTCAAGGCGAGGCCACAACGCCGGCCCTTTGACCAGATATCGCTCAGCGCCAGGAGATGTCGTCCATACTCCGTCACGATCAAGGTCAAGCGCATCAACCCCATTTATAGTGCCAACCCTCGTTAACACCTCACGACACGCGCTCGGCATCACCGGCGACAACAACGTCGCTGCGATCCGAACAGATTCAGCCATATCACACAGTTGGCGGTCTAACTCGTCTCCTCGGCCGGACTCCTTCGCCACAACCCATGGCTCAACGGCGGTGATGTACTCATTAGTGGCATCAACAAGAGAAAGAGCAGCTTCGATTCCCTGCTGCAGTGCATATCTGTTCATGGCGCGTCGGTAAACGCCTACCGTCTCCGTCGCCCTAGCAGCCAGTGGACCTGGTTCACGAGAAGGAACAACCAGACGACCCTGTCGATAACGATGTGCCATCGAAACAACACGCGATACAAGGTTTCCAAAATTGTTTGCAAGATCCACGTTATAACGATCTTCAAATCGCTCCCACGTAAAGTCGCCGTCTTGTCCAAATGCGATTTCTTTCGCCAAATAGAATCGAAGCGGATCGGGACCAAGCCGGTCTGCAGCCTCAAGTGGGTCAACAACAGTGCCAAGTGACTTACTCATCTTCTGGCCTCGCCAATGAACCCACCCATGACCAAACACCTGTCCAGGCAATGGCAATTCCGCGCTCATCAACATCGCTGGCCAAACTACACAGTGGAATCGAGTGATGTCCTTTCCAATTACGTGCAGATCAGCAGGCCACCACTTTGCAAAAAGTGAATCATCAACACCGTACCCCACCGCCGATGCGTAATTAATGAGCGCATCAACCCATACATAAACGACACTGTTCGGGTCCGATGGTAACGGTATACCCCACGCCTGCCCGGTTCGACTTATCGATATGTCCTCAAGGCCCGCTTCAATCAACCGCAAAATCTCATTACGGCGACTCTCGGGTTCGAGAAACTCAGAATGCTGGTCGTAATACGAACGTAGCCTCTGCTGGTATCGAGACAATCGAAAAAAGTAATTCTTCTCCTTAATCCAGTCTGGTGGTTTGTGATGAACAGGGCAATTACCATCTATTAGATCTTTTTCTTGTTTGAAGGCTTCGCACGAAACGCAATACCACCCCTCATAAAAGCCTTCATAAATATCACCAGCGTCTGCAATACGAGACACAAGCCTTGTAACCGCGGTCCGATGTCTGGACTCAGTTGTTCGGATGAAATCATCAAATGAAATATCGAGTCGGCCCCACACCTCTCGAAACGCTGTCTCCATTTCATCGCAAAACGTTAGAGGATCCTTGTTGAGTTCGCGTGCACGCTGAAACACATTTTGCGAATGCTCATCATTCCCCATCATAAAACGCGTATCGACACCGCATAACCGTTTGTACCGAGCGATGACATCAGCAGCAATCTTTTCGTAAGCCGTCCCAAGATGTGGCCGACTATTCACGTAATCAATCGCGGTGGTGAGATAAAACTTCGACATCACTAATAAACACTAAGTAGAAAAACCTGAGTCTAGCCACGACTTCATAACAACGGCTTGAATGTCTTTTACGGATCGCCCGTGCTCCTGAGCGACACGAGCACAGTCATCAAATTCGGGAGCAACATTTAAAACTGTTCCATTCTGGCGCGCAACCTTGACCCGGACCCTTCCAAACGGACTATCGATAGAAACAATTTCACGATCAAGCGTGCTCCGATCCATTTCTGACACGCGAACACCGATGGTTGTTGACTCTATAAACAATACCGTCGTCAACACCTCACGGTCCTTCGGATGAGCAATGACCGTAACCAATGTAGCCGGTCTATTCTTTTTCATTTGTATCGGCGCATAAAATACGTCAAGCGCGCCCGCTTCGATTAGGCGCTCCATCAACACACCATAAATCTGAGGATTCATATCGTCTATCTGACACTCTAGGACGACTACACGGTCGGCTTGAGGCACACCCGTCGTTTCCCCCACGAAAGCCCGGACTACATTCGGACGTCCTTCAAAATCTCGGTCTCCTGCGCCGTATCCAATTTCAGTAATACGCATCGGGGGAACGACGCCGTACCCATTCGCATATTCCGTAACAAGTAACGCCCCGGTGGGTGTGACAAGTTCTACCGCCGGCCCATTCGAATAAATTGGCGTGTCTACTAATAATTTGGCCGTGGCTGGTGCCGGCACCGGGAGTTCCCCGTGTGCGCAACGGACGGTTCCTGACCCGACATTCATCGGCGACACGATAACCTGACTAACATCTAGCATTTCAAACGCGAACACTGCACCGACAATATCCACAATCGAATCGACGGCACCCACTTCATGCAAATGAACTTCCTCAATCGGCATCTGGTGAATTTCTGCCTCAATACCTGCAAGCCGACGAAAAAGCGACACCGCCCTCAGCTGACTCTCAGAAGACAACTCCGACCGCTTAACTATTTCAATGATCTCGGACAGACCACGATGATGATGACTGTGCTCGTGGTCATGACTGTGCCCGTGGTCATGTTTGTGCCCGTGGTCATGATTGTGCCCGTGGTCATGACCGACATCACGCTCAGCGGGATTACTTTCAACATCCACGGAATCGATAACTCTGAACTTAGCTGCACCGATTCCATTCCGATCAACACGCTCACAAGACACGCGCACACCATCAAGATCGAGCGACTTGACAATTGCTTCAACTTCGGGAAATGAGACTCCTGCATCTATAAGAGCCCCCACAATCATGTCTCCAGACGCTCCAGAGAAACAGTCGAGATACAAAATACGTGACATCCCTATACCTTCTCCGGCCTCATCACGTTTGAGATCACCAACACTATTAGTTCTCCTTTGATAGCCACCACTGTCCGTGAGCGAGAAGTTCTGCCCACCCGGTTAATCGAATTCCGTTGCTCTCAGTCCATTCAACTTGCTGAATACCTCCATCAGATACGACCTCAACGCTACGATTCGCGCCTCCAAATCCCGCGGCAGCCACAGCTGACGCACAAGCCCCCGTCCCTGATGAGGAGGTCGGCCCCACTCCTCGTTCCCAGATCAGGATTCGGATACGGTCAGGACTTTCAACGAAAACAAGCGCAACATTCGTTCCGTTTTGAAAGTATTTGTGCCCCGTCAACCTCGAACCGAGTTCATAAAAACTCCGTTGAGCTTCTTCGTATGAGGGCATTAAAACAACACACTGCGGATTCCCGACCGAGAGACTGACAATTTGAACCAGCCGTCCGTCAACATCCAGTTCTTCCTGCTGCAACGACGTCGGCTTCCCCATGTCCGCTTGAAATAAATAACGCTGTCCATGATTCTCAAGCAACGAAAGTGACTTTCGGCCGGCATCAGTATCGATGACGATATCTGACGTATCACCGCCTGTGTCACCTCGTTGTTTCGCGATCCACGCCGCCAAGCACCGAACACCATTACCAGACACTTCGGCAACGCCACCGTCAGCGTTATAAAGCGTCATCTTCGCTACATCGTTCGCAGGGCTGTATAGGATCAGTCCGTCAGCACCAATACCAATATGGCGGTCACAAATTCGCTGGGCCAATTTCCGACACTCTATATCCGTAGTCTGATCAGTCGGCACACAAAGAAAATCGTTGCCATACGCATGGCCTTTAAAAAAATCTAATGTCATGAAATTACGCTACCGCACCTATGGATTCACGGGACTTGCAAAAACCCAAGTGAGACCGCCCGTCACTCCAATACTCGCATCTTGGGGTGTCAGTCCAGTTAACAAACCCGCGTCCAAACGAACGGAACCACGCGTATAACGCGTACCGAACGTAATTCCGCCTCGTGACTCTGTCCCTGGTGGTGGTGTACCCCGGCGCGTGCTCACACGTCCATTAATTTCGCCTACCACCTCAACCGCCGAAGTAATTGCACGCGCGACTGAAATTCCATAGGTTAATAGATCGTTTTGACGGTCACCGCGTGTTGGATCCGACAGGATCGCCAAACCAACATTTCCAACGACACGAACAGACTGCATCGTCTTACCAACAAGTAAAGACTGAAAGAAATCCATCGTATCGAGACCTAGGCCAGTCTCATTGCTTGCATTTGGCAAGCGTGTCGCAAAGCGAAGCGCCAGCGCTGGCATTCTAGCCCCCTCGGCTACAAACCGTACTTTCGTGCCAACAACGACATCATCGAATCCGGATGTCACATTTCCGGACACATTAACTAAATTCGAAAGAGGGGCCTCGAGCCGGTCCGTGATACTAAGTCGGTCATACGAAATACGATCAATCTGAACTTCCGCGTTTCGCCCCATCCCGAAACTAAGGCCGAGCAAAGGAGCACTAATCCGATTTCCTTCCAATCCAGACACTGAGTACGGCTGGTCCCAAACATGGCTCATGCCCATTTCAAGCAGAGTCCGAGCTTCACCGATAGTTTCTGGATCCTCAGTTAATAACGGTCGTTGTTGAGCAACCACAGGATTCGGGAGAGCTCCCCAAAGAATCGCCAACACTATGAATATTACGTATCGTCGCATCATTAGATTGTACCGCTGCTAAGCGGCACCCCACCTGAGATAGGCTATGGCTGCGGCATCATACGCGGAATGAGCCACAACAGGTGCCACTAAACCTTCAGAAACGTTAGCAAGTATCCCCAGCGCCAATCCCATCACCGCAACCCAACATCCAAACAAGAAAGTCCCCCGACCGCCCATGTGCAACAGCCCGAAAACAATGCTCGCCGGTACAAGTCCGATCTCCGGCTGTAAGACGCCACGAAAAAACAACTCTTCCCCTACGCCAGCGGCAATACTGATTATGATGACATCACTCAAGCAAACGCCTGAAAACAATGGCCTCAACGTGGTGCGGTATAACGTTCGGATCGCACGCAACGGTATAACATCGGGGCCACACCGCAGTAGTAGGTAATTTACAAGCATCAACCCAAAAGCTGCAGCAAATCCTAAAGCCACATCCTCCTGCCACCCTCCAACCGCCGGCCAATATGACGGTCCTCGATAGAACCACCAACACAAAGAGATCGCCACGAGCAAGGATTCCCCGCCAAGAGCCAGAATCGTTAACTCGCGACCACGCATAAATCTATTGAACCTAAAAAGCTTTTGTGCTGTCGAGTAGTAAGGTCACCGGACCATCGTTAATGGAATCAACCTCCATCATCGCTTGAAACACACCGGTTTCAACAGGAAGTCCATCCCGACGCAGCCCGGCAACAACCGCTTCATACCGCAGGCGAGCAGTCTCTGGGTCGGACGCATTCGCATAGGAGGGTCGTCGTCCTCGACGGCAATCTCCATAGAGCGTAAATTGGGAAACAACAAGAACGCTACCACCCACATCCTTCACAGACAGATTCATCGTCCCATCGCCATCAGCAAACAATCGAAGGTGCAGTATTTTGTCAACAATATACGCAACATCCTTGTCGCCATCAGCGCGTCCGATACCAACAAGCACGAGAAGTCCACGCTGTATGGAACCCACCGTGCATCCATGCACGGTTACCGCCGCAGAACATACGCGCTGAACAACAGCCCGCATCACGATACAGCGCCGACCGGCATCTCAACTTGCGTCCGAAGTTCGGCAAGAGGGTTCAAACGGGTATCGAGTAAATGACGAGGTGCGACATTACCAAGGGCTTTCATCATGGACTGCTTAACACCGGGGTGCTCTCGCTCAAGTTCCAGCAACCATCGTTTAATTCGCTGGCGTTTGAGACTCAAGTCACCACAAACCGGACAACAACATCCAATCACCTCAAGTTGTCGCTCTCGCGTATACGCACGCGCTTCGTCTTCAGACACGTACACGAGGGGACGAACCACCACATGACGCCGATCATCAGACACAAGTCGCGCCGGCATCGCTTTTAGTGATCCGGCAAAAAACAAATTCAGCAAAAGCGTTTCAACAAAATCATCAGAATGATGCCCAAGGGCAATCTTAGTCGCCCCAATATCCGAGGCTATACGATACAAGACACCTCGACGTAACCGAGCACACAACGAGCAGGGCGTCGCATCCGCATCAAGCACGTCATCCATAATCTCTCCGATAGACGTATGTTCAATACGATACTCCCAGCCGCGTTCCTCGCATGTCCGGGAGATGACATCGTGCTTGTAATCTGAATATCCCGAATCCACATTAACAGCCACCAACGAAAAGTTGATTGGCGCACGCCTCCGCAAAACATCTAATATCTCCATCAGCGCCCAGCTATCTTTACCGCCGGAAAGTCCGATCATTATGCGGTCGCCATCCTCAACGAGGTCAAAGGCTTTAATCGCACGAGTGGTTTTCCGTGCCACCTTAGCTTCTAGATTGCTTCGGTATCCCATCAGAGCATTATTCCGGAGTAACGTAGAAAGTCTATACAAGAAGTAGACGATCTACGGCTCGCTCCCAAGTCATGGTAGTCACTTGCTGCAGTCCAGCGACACCAAAAGATTCTGCGAGCATTGAATCCTCAGAAATACGCGCGAGTGCTATCGCCAGAGAATTCGCCGTAGGCTCAACAATCAGTCCATTTATTTCATTTCGTACCAGTTCGGTTGGACCACCACTATCAGTGCATGTAATAACGGCTTTCTGAGACGCAAAGGCTTCTACGGTAACGAGTCCATAGTCTTCTTCTATCGCAGGAACACAAACAGCGCGACAACATGCCAAGTGTTCAAGTAATTCTGCCTCGCCAACCTGACCTTTAAACGTGATGCGGTCCTCTAATCCGTAGTCTTTAGTTAATTTTGTCAACCACTCTCGAGATTCACCATCCCCTACAATGACACAACGAACCATCTTCGCAGGAGGTAACCGTAGGGCTTCAAGCACTAAGTGAATTCGCTTCAGCGGGGTCAACCGAGAAGCCACTAAGACATACTCTCCATATCGATCACACCGATACGGGCGAGGCGGTGGTGGTGGATGCAACACCTCTGCTGATAAACGGCCCCACCGAGCCAACCGTGCTTGAATCGTTTGGGACTGCGCATACACTTGGGTAACGCAGTCCTCTAACAAGTAACGGTCAACTACATGAATCAGCGCACGTCGAGTACTTTCTTTCGCTCTGGCTTGCCATGATAATGACTGCGAAAATCTCGGCCATTGGTCGTAATATTCCCGCATACGATGATTGATCCAACATACATGGCTCTCATGTCGAACCGCATAGCTCGGAAAGCGAAAACTGATAACCTGGTCAACAGATCGGCCGTCATGAGCCTGCCCTAAGTCCATCAACCACGTAGAAAGATACGCAGCCCCCTGTCGCCCAAATCGATTTTGAGGCGTAAGAACAACTGTCGCCTCGTGTCCAAACTCTTCAAGAGCAGTCACAAGGGCCTTTGCAATAACAAGATGCCCCCCGGCAGCAAATAGTGGATGCGATGTCACAACCGCGATGCGAGACACAACAGCAAGGATACTCTCACCACTGGGTTGAACAACAGAACCTACCGATCAGCCCGTGCCTACCACCCGTGCAGCGTTTGATCCCCCTCCTCTCCCAAGATCGAATTGATATTCACCGTGACACCGAGATACCGTGGGTCCGTGGACTCCGGATACAACAATCGAGGCACAAAGCCATCCTTGGCTTCGACAGACAGCAAATAAGACCATCCCCGACGGGAGTAGACACCTTCAGGCACAAGAGTCAACTGGGTTTCCACGCCGGCCTCAAGTTCGGCAACCTGTGTCTGTCCCCCCATACTTGCCCACACGGTATTCGGAACCGGTGATTCTAGTGTCAACGTAAATTCCAGAATTGGGGGACCACTGCGTACAACGATCTCTGTTCGTTGTCCGGCATTCACCCAAATACCAGGCGGCTCCGGCGTGTGTCCATTGCGGTCTAAGAAATACAATAAAACCGGTGGGTCCCCGAACGGGAGCCTCGCGCGGGGTGGCCGTGTAAGATTTGCCGGCAAATCATTCACCATCGTTAGTTCAACGGGCAACGCACGTAACATCCCTCGTTCAACAGCTAAGAATGGTTGGTCTGCCGAAATGAATGGGTTCATGAGGATATGTGCAGTAAACAGAGCTCCACCCAACCACGCTACCGCCGTCGCTACGCCTCCCACCAACGTCGGTGTAAGAAAAAAGAACGCGGGATAATACCCAAGATAGTACCGATTCCCAGCAGGACCACCTCCCCCTGACCATGTGTAGGGCATGTAAATCGCCAAGAAAAGTGCTCCGGCAATAGCCGTTCCTACAATCACCCAACGCCACAAATTCCATTCTGCATTTCGCTTCAGGAAGAGACCAAGCGCCACGAGCCCAGGAAAAAAGTAGGGAAGAAATCCAAAGTGCCTGCCGAACAAAAAATAGACCAAGTTGTAACCAAGTAATTGAACAAATTCAACGAATCCCAAGGACTCTTCAACAACAAACTCATTCGTCGTCATGCCAATACCAAGAGCATCAAACGTCGCAGATGGCTGTTCGAAGGGAAACGTCCCAAAGAAAATCTTACGGTCACCACCTTGAAACACAAACAGCAGCTCCATAAAACGGAGATCAGTGTCCAATTCCCCCATAACCAGCGCGGTCATGAGCAACCCCGTAAGACCAACAGCCCCACATACGATCCCCATCTCGAACCCCGCACGGATCCGCCCTCGCGACCACGCAAGAAGCACAGGCGGTGCCAGCAGCAGCACATTTGTTGGTTTAGAAAAAATCGCCACTCCCAACAACATAGCTCCCGCAATGTCAGTCCACCGCCCACGTAAACGCCCACCCAAAAAATTGTCATCCGGAGGCGCAACCTCTTTATAAAACCAAAGGAAGTAGGCATAAAAAACAAGCGCTGTGTGGAACAGATCTGATGTCAGATACACTGCATAGAGAGGAACGATAGTCGCCGCAAGGAAACCCAGCGTGTATGTGAGCGCAAGCCACTCTGACGCTCGAACTAAAAGAAACCGATACCCAAGAAACAACATACCGGCAAATAGTGTGAGGTGAAACACCCACATACCATTAAGACCTAGCAACCAGACATACGGTGCCGCAGCCACGGAATACGCGAACGCTTTTCCAAAATAGAGGCGGTCATTTCGCCCATCCCCACCACGCTTGAGATGAATACCTTCTGGCCCTCGATGGTACACATGGTAAAAACGTTCGATGTCGCGTGGTTCATAGACCAGATCGCGGTCATGCGCCACGCTCAACGCCATGGCGACATAGGTAGCCTCGTCCCCTTTCAAACCGTACGCCGTACGACCCACATCAACCGATAATGCAGCGTAACAGCCAATGGCAAACACCACCAACGTCGCCGCAAGACCCGTATCGACACGACTTAACATCCGAGCTAGAACTGTCTGTTCCTTTCCCACCATCGGCACTCTGTGATTATGAAGGATGTGCTGTCCCAGACAAGAAACTGAGGTCAGACGCCGCTACGCCAGTTCTTCCGCTCGGGCGCGACTCACGACACATCAACTCGTACAACTGCTCCATCTTTCGGACAAAGGCATTGATGTCATACCCCGCCCCAGTCTCCCGTGCACCAGTAGACAAACTAAACCGCTCATCCGGACTTCGTAATAGCCTTACCACCGCCTCAGCAATCGCATTGCTGTCGCGCTTCGGGACGACGAGAGCGTCCCGTCCATCATGAAGTATGTCGACAAGGCCATCAGCATCCGTAGCAACAATTGGTCGACCTGCGGCCAATGCTTCAAATGCCGTGAGTGGCGTCCCTTCCCACAGTGAAGGAAAAACGACTACGTCAAATGCATCAAAGGCAGCCGCAACATCACGGGTATATCCAGAAAAGATCATGCGGTCGCCAAGGTTCAGCCCAGCGGCTTGAGACTTAAGCTCCGCGTGCAATTCGCCTTCGCCGACGACACAAAAATACGTATCTGGTTGCTTCTCTAAAATCAAACGCGCCGCAGTAACGAAATACTGGTTGCCTTTTGACGGCATCAACCTTGTCACGGTTCCCACAACAGGTTGGTCGACCGGAAGCCCTAACTGCTTACGTGCGTCGTGCCGTTGCTCCGGGGTGCGCGGCTTCGAAAATTCCTCAACAGGCGCCCCAAGATAGACAACCCGCGTGCGTTGCTCCGGAATTAATCGTGCATTGACAACAAAATCTGCTGTGGACCGAGACACCGCTATCGCAAGGTCTGTGTACGGCTCAAGAAGACGATCAGCAATTTTCTGGAACCACGGTGTGTCCGTCAGATTCGCATGTTCATGGAGAACGGTCGGTAAATCACGACGCACTGCCGCCAGTCGACCGAATGTCGTTGCCCCATAACCGTGCATGTGCACCACATCAGCATCCTGCCGGTCTAATTCCCCCAATAAGGCGGGCAACGTCATCGGATCAAATTTTGATCGAGACATATACGTCACATCGATCCCCATGTCCTCCAGTCGATCCTCCGAGGTGTCCGGGGCCCGCAAACTAATGAGTGATACGCGGTACCGTTCCGGTCGAAACCTCGGCAACATCCATGCAAACAGTCGTTTAACCCCATGCATGCGAGAACCTGGCCAACCCAGGTGGTCGCAAATCTGAACAATATTCAATCGGTCACCCATAGAAGCTCTCATTTAGTATCCGTCATAACAGTCCTCGCTCAGAATACCAGTCTGCCGTCTTCCGAATGCCGGCACGCAAGGTCGTCTCAGGAGAAAAAAGTAGCTCCGTTCGAGCACGGGTCGTATCGAACGCGCGACTCTTGATGAAAAAGTCGACGCGCCGACGATACAACGGCGGCTCAACTCTAAGAGGCACACACACCAACTCGCATAACGCACCGAGAAGCCAGACTGGCCAGACTGGGAAGTTCCACCGTGGTGGCGATGCACCAAGTTCTTCCGCGATCAACGCCATCAGTTCTTTGAGCGTCGTATATTCGTCTCCAGCCAGCAAATATGTGCGTCCGCCTGCCGCGGCGCTCTCACCGCATCGGCGTAAGCCATCCACAAGGTCATCAATAAACGTAAGGTGATAGAACACTTGGCCATTACCCAGCAGCGGAATACGACCGCGCGCAAGTCGAAACATTTTGAGAAACCGCATGTCTCCAGGACCATAAATGCCAATAGGCCGGGCAATTACAACCTCAATATCATTCTCAACGCCAAACCGGCGCGCAAATTTTTCAGCTTCAAGCTTGGTACGTTGATAGACATCCCCCGGGGAAAGTGGTGCGTTTTCATCTGCTGGCGGATGCTCTACGTGTCCATGCACACCACCGGTACTACAATGCACTACTCGGCGGACACCAGTACATAATGCAGCTTCAAGAAGGTTTTCCGTGCCAACAACGTTCACCGCATGGTACGTGGAATTCCCATGACCAGCCGTGCGGTAGGTCGCAGCGATATGAAAGACGATATCAATGTCCCGGCACGCCACCTCGAGTGACACGGGGTCACTTAAATCACCTTCTACGACTTCAACGCCCAAATCAAGAAGACTCGCCGTTCGACTTAGACTCTCACCTCTGACCAACCCCCGCACGGAATAATCACGGCGAATGAGGTGTCGGGCCAGGTGCCCTCCTGTAAAACCAGTCACACCCGTTACAAGTGCTCTCACGTCAGGCGTGTATCCCTTCCAATGACTCGCCCGCCGCTGCCGATTCCCCAAGCAACATCTTGTAGGCCGCTGCGGTCCGAGAAATATACATGTCTCGACTGTAACGTGTTTCGGCGAGCTTTCTGGCAGCCTCGGAAAGCACCGTTCGCTTCTCTGGGCTTTGAATTAACGCGAAAAGACCAGCAGCGAGAGATTCTGGATCCGGCGGGACAAGAACCGCCGTGTCTGATGTCAGTACCTGAGTATGAGTTCGCAGGTCAGTCGCAACAATTGGCCGACCCGATCGTAAATACGAATAAATCTTAAGTGGCGTATTCGTGCCAGACACGCGTGGTGAAACCAAAATATCACAGGCCGCAATGAAACCAGGGATCTCTTCTGGTGGTCGCTGCCCCGCAAATACCATTGGACTCCCCGCGGTATCGGCCAAACGGCGCGCATGTGCTACTTGTTCAGGCTCTCCGCCAACCACCAAGACTCGTGCAGCCGAACAACTTCGCGTCAGACAAGTTGCCGCTGTCGTCAGTAATTCAAGCCCCTGGTACTCTTCAAACGTTCCAGTATAAAGAATGAGCGGTTGCTCGGAACTAATCCCGTAGTTCGCTCTGACATCCTTCGCGACTCCGGAATCTTCTTCCTCGTACGTCATGTCCCCGCCCATGACATTCTCAATCAGAAACGCGCGCTCACCCGCTCCGACTGCGACCACGGCGTCTTGCAATTCCTGACAAATTGTAATCACGACACGAGCACTATCAATCATTTTACGTTCAGCCCGTGCAAACAGTCCTTGCATCAGAGAAGACTTGGTGTACTGAAAATTGTGCAGCTGCTGCGGCAAACTGGAATGCATGTCATATAAGTGAGGAATCCCCAATAATTCTGAAAGAATGGCACCCAGTACACCGGCTTCTTCATGCGAATGAATGGCATCGTAGGAACCTATCAGGGCCTGTCGAAACGCCGTCACTGTCAAGAGAAGATCAAGGACAAGCTTTACCATTGATGGTCCGATTCGAACTCCCCTGATAAATGGCGGGCGAACGGATCGCATAATCCGCAGATGGGACATTTGGATGTCCCGGCCGAACGGATAGGTAACAAGATCGACCTCATACCCAAGCTCACCAAGAGCCTTGATACGGTGATATTCGCTGAAAGGAGTACCCCGGGGCTCGAAAAAAGGCTCCGGAGCCAACATTAATATGCGTGGGGCGCGCTTCACATCCGATCCCCTGCGATTGAACGACTTACCGACGTAACTCGACTAGTATCGCAACCGCGCGCCAACAGCGATCTGGACTCCGCCGGCATCAACCGACTGCGTTCCACTGGAGGTAGCCAAATCGACCGATCCACTAGACCAACGTACCATAACGCCAGCGCCAACGCCCATGTTCAAAAAATCCATCAAGTGGTACGTCGCATCAATACCAGCATTCACACCGGTCGCGCTGCCACTGGATGTCTGCGTCGTCAGCGCGGTCATAGTGGCCGTGTTCAACAGACTACCACTGTTCTCAATAGAAATCGGACCTGTGCCGCGACGATGATCGATCGTAAAAAACGACGGACCGGCAAAAACAGCCACGTCAAACTTCTCACTAAACGGTACGAACCAGCTGAATTGCACATGGTACGCAAGATTACTTTGTGAGTAGGCGCTATGCTCATACGTGACATCTTTTCTGGAACGGTTCACGAACAACGGATGCGGAACGGTGCCGGTTGCACTCAATGAACTTGATGTTGCTACCGAAGAAATCGAAAGCCCGGCAGCCACGTTATTCCAGACCCGAGCGCCAAACCCAACGTCAAAGGTCGAGCCCCCAATAGAAAGACCGTTTTTCAATTCGTACGTGGCCTCTTCGCCATAAAGCGTTTCCTTCAGGGTCTCTGTGAACGTCGTATCTGTGGTTCCTTGAAAAGCCCCACTTAAATTGATGTAGGCTCGATCAGCAAGCGTCTTCCACTGTGACTGTGCCGCTGTCTGGCCGACGCCACACACGAACAGAGCCACCAGCAAAAACGTAACCGTTGTTGTTACTTGCCCCAAACGGATTTCCATCAATACTCTCAATTTCCCCGCACGAAAAACGCCCGTGCTAGTCAGCGCCCTCACCCGCCTCAATAAACGCCGAATCTTACCACACCCATATGACGTTTCTGCTTTTCACGCTGACACATGTTTTCAGGTATCATCCTTCGCGTTTGCGACCGTGTACACTGTGTGACGCGTATCAAAAATATATTCATTAGGAAGTAACCTATTACACTGTGTTAACAGTTCCTTCTTCCGGTTCTTATCTCTAAAGGATTGATCTTGTGATCTTTAGTTACCGCATCGTCGCTGTAGGATTTGGTATCAGCAGTCTGATTGTTACATCTATTGGCTGTAGTGACGACAACAGCGCGTCATCCCCCGTGTCACCAAGTACCGTCCCCCAACTAGCGGACACTTCCGACACGTCAGGCCTGAACCAAACACCTACTGTCGTCAACCTGGACTCACTTGGAACGGATGCCGTTACGCTCAAAGCGACTGCGCCAACTCCAACAACACCGACCAACGGTGCGACGGACATCCCGTGTACCACCACACAATGCGCAAAAGACCGTGCCGCGAACAAAGAGGCAGTCGCCGTTGCTCCCACGCTCACAGTAACAAATGCGACAGGCACCTATGTAACTCATTCATTTAGCTATGCGTTTGCCTTGTACAAAGGTAGTACTCTCATCGAAACCACACGTATTGATGAGGGTTCCGGATCCACTTCATACCAAATCACTGAATTACTTGACGCAGAGACCACCTACTCGTGGAAAGCTCGTGCCGTCCTGAACGATGGAACAAGTGATACCTATGGTCCATGGTCAACAACGTTTACGTTCACAACTGCTGCAGCACCAATACCCCCAAAAGCCGTAGTAGTTATTGGAACACCGACTCCAACATTTCCAATTAATGGTGAAACCATTACAGACTTCACACCCCATCTCTCAGTCACGAACGGTGTCAACGAAGGCACTGCGGCTGATATTGGACAAATCATTTATGAGATTCAATTGGCGACCTCACCAAGTGTATCGGCCGTCCTTGTAACAGCCTCGACCCACGCCCGTACTGGGAGTACCCGTATCGCATTACGACCAGCCGGACAATCTTTTGAAACCGAACTCAGTGCATCGACCACCTATTACTGGCGTGCACGCGGTAAGAATGATGGAGTTAAGACCCACTTTACCCCCGACAATTCTGTTGTAGTCGTTGACCCAAGTGATTGGACGGAGTGGCAGGTGTTTAAAACAGCAGACGCGTCTGCAACCGGTGCGAATGCGCCCTATAACTGCTGTCCTCCTGCAAATCGCCTTTCAGTCGTTCAACAGGTCGCGGCTGAAATCGGATACCCAGGCTCGGGCGTCGATGTGCGTACGCTTACCCAAAGAGTCGCAGAAAAACTCTACGCAGAAGACAATCGATGGGGACGCCGTATCAACATCACAGGCCCACTAGGAAAGGACACCGTGGCTTACAAAGCCGATGATGGCCGTCCCTACAGCATCGACATTGTCTCTGGCGCAGGAAGTGCCAACCCCAAGGTTCATTGGGACCCCCATGGCTTCGTCGGGGGCACTTGGGTCAAGCCGTAAGCCACTAAGCGGAAACCCAGGCCACTAAAAGTGGGCGTCAGACAAAGCACTGTCCATCACCGACCCCACAGCCCACATCGCGTCTGGACAGAGGGCACGTCTTCCAGCCACAATCGACGTTCCGGCTCACTTATCTAGTGCAATTCGTTAAGCTGCGACAGGTTAATGCTAAACATCGGGTCATCACATCTAAACAACATGAAGTTACAGACCTGTGATTGTTAGCTGGCTACGTTCTTTTTGGTTTCGCGCCCTCTTAAGCACAGCTGTCCTCGCATACCTGCTCAGCGCACTCAACGGACATGAAGCCTGGAGTGCGGTAACCGCTATTAATCCTTGGTACCTTCTTGCTGCAATCGCGGTCGATGCAACCACTCGAGCCACCATGATCAGTCGTTGGGTCGTACTAATTAGATCCCAAGGCGATGCTATCTCGACCTGGAGTGCCAGTCGGATTTTCTTGATTAGTTCATTTATTGGCACCGCACTTCCAACCGGTGGTGCGGATATCGCACGTGCCTACGCGCTATCTCAACACACCGACAATGGCCGCGCAGCTGTCGCCTCGGTAGCAGTGGACCGTCTCCTTGGCGTGACCGCACTCATGTTGCTTGCCATTGTGGGTCTAGCGGTAACCACCGATGATGCCGCAAACCCACTCAGAGTCGTTATTACAATCATTAGTATCCTGACCGTCACCAGCGCCGTCGCCGCATTTTTCGGCAACTATCTAGCGACGCAATTTCTCCCTGCCCAGATTCGACAAAGCACTCTCGGTCAATGGGCTATCGCTACGGCGGAAAATATTGCTTTGTACCGAACACGTTATGGCGTCCTCGCAATCGTGTTCATTCAATCAATCGTCGTGCAAGGGCTCAGGATTTTCGAAGTGTTTCTCTTGGGATCTGGGCTCGGGCTTCATGTTGATTTGACTTACTATTTAACTTTCATGCCTGTTGGATTACTGGCTTTCATGCTTCCCGTATCGATCGCAGGTATTGGGGTACCGCAAGGTATCGTGGTCTGGCTACTTCAACCACTGGGTGTATCAGGAGCAGAATCTTTTGCCCTATCAACACTCATCGTCGTGCTTGGTGTGCTCTGCACCCTACCGGGGTTGTTTCTTTATCTGCGTAATCGCAACCGGCTTGGATAGTGGCCTAAATCTGAATGTCGCCTCAAGAACATCTGTTCTAAGAAGGCAAGAATCCGTGGTTTATACTCTCCCTGTTTTGGCTAACCGATTACTTCGAAAGCGACAACTCAAATACATACTACTAACTCTACTCAATATCGGTGTTGTCATTCTGCCGGCAGAAACCACAGGCCAACCTTACTTGTTGAAAGCGAATGCACCGGTTCCGTTAACGCCGATCCATG
>MDTE01121272.1_pt1 | contig 90294 bp, 95 predicted proteins | sample 811231 | NCBI WGS metagenome assembly MDTE01 (sample SAMN05326651, study PRJNA326480) | marine metagenome | isolation source: seawater | place: Indian Ocean: Red Sea | collected 2010 | reverse complement strand
TATTTATTCAGTCAAGAATGATCCTCGCCAAACACTGCGCGTTCTCGCAAGGGTCCAAGAAGAATATGGTGCAGAAAGCCAATTCACCCAAGCCGTTGACTATGCAAAAGAAGTAAAAACATATGATAATGCCGTGCTAAGGCAGCTTAAGAAAATACAAGAAGAACATCTGTTGTGTATGAATGCAATTAATGATCTACTTCAAGAAGATTAATTCAGACTAATAATCGAATCCATTAGGACAATGCGCTCGCCGGGAATTGAACCCGGGCTTAGGGCTTGGAAGGCCCTAGTCATACCACTAGACCACGAACGCTTACTATACTTATTCTCTTCCCTCTGATATGGATCTTCCCATTTCCAAGGGCCCCCTCTTCATCGAATTTCAAATCCGATCTCACAATCAGTACACCCTTCCCCTTCGAATAAATAGTTCCAACAAATGACTTCTCTTTCTCTCTCAAAACGATTTCTTTTAATTTTTGGTATGATACTGATCTCATTCAATTTCCGTCCTGCCATCGCTTCTGTTCCTCCCCTACTAGAGTTGATCAAAACGGATCTAAATCTGAGCTACTTCATTGCTAGTCTATTAACTACCATCCCTACCCTTTCAATGGGAATATTTGCCCTTTTAGCAGTCCCATTTTCTCGATTTTTTGGACGAGAAAAGGCAATTTTTTATGCTGTTTTTTTAATTGGAATTGCAACCCTCTCCCGACTTTGGGGTTCTAACCTACTTTTGCTTCTTGGAACTACACTAGTCCTTGGTATGGGAATTGCAATTGCCCAAACACTGCTTCCCTCTTTTGTAAAAACCTATTTTCCAAATCGCGCAGCGAGTGTCACCGGAATTTATGCAACTTCTCTAACTCTAGGGGCCGCAGTTGCTGCTGGTTTTTCCGTCCCCTTGTTAACATTCTTTGGGGACTGGACATTTTCGCTTGCATTTTGGTCTATTTTTGCAATTATCGCTCTGGTAGTTTGGTTTCCCCTCACACTACAGAAACGTTCTGAAACTCCTCCTACTGCATCTATTTCTTCTGTTTTCCCAAAAACAACTTGGTCCCACACTTGGGTTTGGGCGATCTCTTTATTCCTCGCTCTTGTGACCCTCCTATTCTATTCAGTATTATCTTGGCTATCCCCTCTGTATATGTCTCTAGGTTGGTCTGCAAACGAAGCGGGCTTATTACTTACTGTATTTTTATTAACCCAACTACTCGGAACTGCAAGTATCTCTGCTCTAGCAGATTCAAATATCGATAGAAGGCCTTGGATTTTCTTTAGTTTGATCCTAAGCGCAGTTGGGCTGTTTGCCATCACGATGTTTCCTCTTTTGGCACCTTATCTGTGGGTCAGCATACTCGGGATTGGCCTGGGTGGTATTTTCCCCCTTTCTATGACGTTGCCAATTGATTATTCCTCAGATGAGAAAACAGCAGAAAAACTCACTTCAATTGTTCTTTTTTTCGGTTATTCCCTCGCCGCAATAGGCCCTTCTGGAATGGGGATTATTCGTGATATATTTGGGGACTATTATCTCGCATTCCTTTCTCTATTTTTCATTAACATCCTCGCCTTGATATTCACCTTCAAATTCAAACCCGGAATTTCAATTAATCTTTCAGATTAACCCTTGCTCACAACAGAGTAACAATTCCCTTCATTTGAGTATATGTCTACTACTTCCAATCTGCTGGAATTGACATCTCTCTCAAATTCTTCTATATCATAAATGTGGTAATACCGAGGAACAACAGTCCCGTCTGGAAGGGTCCAATTAACAAGTGTATCAAAACCTTTCTCTTCCTCAAAACGTTCATGCTCTGTACACCAAGACCCCACAATTGCAGTTCCTCCTGCAACCAACACTCGCTCCAACTCATTTAAACTAGCAATCCTACATTCTGTGGTAGGCAGATGATGTATCGTCGCAACATAAACTCCTATGTCTACACACCCTGTCTGAACTGGCAATTCCATCACATTCCCCCGTATGGGATTCACTTCAAACCCATTACTCTTTCCTCTATTACTAGTTTCAAGTAACATCATCGAGCTCATATCGACCCCAACAACCCTTTCTACACATTTCGATAGCAGTTCTGAGTGTCTCCCATTTCCACAACCCATATCAAGCGCGATATCTCCTGATAATTCTTCCAGAAATTTCCCTACTTCTGGCCATGGATGAAATCTAGTTTGGGAAAAATGTGACCCTATTTTCTCATATGTCTGCATAACCCCTTTGATGACTTCGTAATCTTCAGAAAGTTCACTATGTATCCTCTTTTCAGGCATCTTCTCGTAGTACTATACTCTCCTTGTATTTGATATTATCTTCCATTGTCTGACATTAAGTGTAATCAAAAAGACTATTATCATCTCTCTCTAAACGGCTCACAATGGTTGCTATAGTACCACTCCAGTTCGGCATTCCTGGTGGAATGGAGCTCGCTGTCATCTTGCTCATCGCAATACTTCTATTCGGAGCAAACAAGATTCCGCAGTTAGCCAGATCCACCGGACAAGCAATGGGCGAATTCAAACGAGGACGAGAAGAAATAGAAAAAGAAATCGGCGATTTGACTAGCGGATCTGATTCTGACTCCAAGAAGGCAGATTCAAAGAAAGATTCAAAGAAAGAATCTAAAGATTAACATCCCTTCTATATACTCTCCATTTTCCATATGACCCACCGTATGGTAACGCCCCCATCCCCATTCATCATCGATGAAAAGAAGTAATTGTAAATAATACTCTGTTACCAAGGACACGTGGCCTAGCCAGGATAGGGCGAGAGGTTCCTAACCTCTAGATCGCGGGTTCAAATCCCGCCGTGTCCGTCAGACTCTAGACCTGTGCATCAATCTTAGATATTCATTTTCCTGTTCCCAGAATATCTCAACTAGTGTCCCTTCATACGCCTGAGTTACTATGACGTCCCCTTGCTCAATTGGATCTACCTTATGAATTGGCCTACCTCTTCCTTCTACCGTTATCAATACACTTTCTACTTCAATTGACTCTCCAGCAATATGTTTTATTGAAACATGCGTGGAATTAATTCTTTCAATATCCCATTCTATCCCTGGCATATCTCTCTGTTGAACTTCAGGAGTTTCTGTTATCTGAACCGCCACTAATAGTAGACTAAGAACAATTCCCAATATGAGTGCAATTTTGCCGATCCTTATTGCCAACTTAATAAAATTTATATCTTCCATTATCTTTTTACCCCGTCTGAAGTCCCTCTCTTCTAATCATCCTCTTTATCCAACTTCCCCCCCAAAGATCATGTGTCTATTGATATCTATCTCGCTGCTCTAGCTGCAGCAGTTGTCTGGGGAATTGACCCCGTGTTATCCAAACGTGGAATGGCCTATGGAGGACATGCCCTTCAAGCAGCTTTTGCCGTTATAACTGTTGGGACTATAATATTTTGGTCTGCCCTTTACATCACTCAGGGTTTAGATGCTATACTTAGTATATCTCCTCGAATTGCGTTAATCTTCTTAGGCGGGGGGATTCTTGGAACTACAATAGGGCGAATTTCCTTTTACATTGGCATTGATAAAGTTGGAGCTAGCATCGCAGGTATCGGCGCTTCAACCCTGCCGGCATTCGCTGCCATTTTAGCCCTCTTCCTATTAAGTGAACCACTCTCTACCATTCATTCTGCAGGGATCCTATTAGTTGTCGTTGGACTTTCACTTCTCGCCACTTCTAAAGGTGGAAATATCTCTGGTTGGAGCTTTCAAGATCTAGTCTTACCCGTTTTTGCCGGATTCGCATTCGGCTTGGGACAAGTCATACGACGATTTGGTCTCGTAGAAACCCCTGCGACTGTACTACAGGCAATAGCTTTAAACGACACTGCAGCTTTTGTCGGACTTTTTTTATTTTTATTTATCTTCCGACGCGATCTCCTGCGCCCTCCTTCTCTACCTGCAACTGGCTATTTCATCGCCGCTGGAATTGTATCTTCTGTTGGTCTATTCCTGGCATTTACCGCTCTCGACCTTGGCCCTGTTGCCATTGTGTCCACTTTAATTAGTACTGCTGGATTATTCACGGTATTACTCTCTTTCCTCTTCCTTCGTGATCTTGAACGCATCACGCAGAAAGTGGTCATAGGCGCTCTTTTCGTTGCCTTTGGCGCTGGAATAATGATTTATTTTTAATTTTGCCACCCGAATTGTTTTGCTAATGATAATGTAATTCGATATCCTAAAACAACAGCATGTGATATCTATATATTGTGAATAAAACAATTGAAGAATTTAAACAAACTCTCTCCCGATCTTTTTCTTTGTCAACCCCTTTGATGGCTGAACAATTCTTCAATACTTTAATGCGAACTGTCGATATTTTTATAACCGGACTTTTTTCTCCTGCAGCAATAGCTGCAATAGGAATTGCAGACGTCTATGCTCAACTCTCCATGAGGGTCGGTCATGGTCTTGGTGGAGGTGCCATCGCGCTATCCAGTCAAGATACTGGCGGACGAAATTTCACTAGTCGGAATGAGGTAGTTTCTCAATCTTTATTACTTGGATTCTTCCTTGGTATTCCCCTTGCGCTGATTGGAATCCTATTCGGTCAAAATGCACTTGATCTCCTTGGGGCACCTGCCGAGGTATCTAGACTCGGTGGACTCTATTTGGCAGTGGTTCTCTTCGCCGCCCCCGCCGATATAATTACTATTGTTGGATCTAAAGCTCTCCAGGGAACGGGCGATACTCGTACCCCTACTTACATACTAATTGCCGCAAATATACTCAATATTGTCGGATCTATTTTACTTGGACTTGGAATTGGACCATTCCCCGAACTATCCCTTTTAGGAGTGGGAATGGCCACTGCGATTGCACATTATTTTTCAGCAATACTGGTCTTATTCGCACTCGTTTCAACAGGGGTTTTAACAACGTTCAAATTCCCTCGAAATCTCATCATCACTCGGCAACTTCTCGTAATAAGTACTCCTCAAATGGTAAGTGGAGTCATTACCACTGCTGTGTATTTCCCTTTTAATGCACTACTTCTACTCTTTGGAACCGAAGTCACTGCAGCATATCATATAGGCCGAAGAATGTATCATCAGTTAACAGGCCCATTTTATAGAGCTTATAGCACCGTTTCGAGTATAGTCGTTGGGCAAGCAATTGGGAAGGGAGATCTTGAACAAGCAAGATTTGAGGGTTGGTTCACCACTGGGGTTAGTGTAGTGATCCTCACAATTGCAGGTTTTATTTTATTCACCCAATCTGAATTTCTTGTAAGCCTCTTCACTTCCGATTCTCTAACCATCTATCATGCAACCAATTTTGCAAAAGCATTTTCCGTTGCAATCATATTCGTCTCTCTTTATTTCTCGCTAGCAGGAGCCCTCCAAGGTGCTGGAGATGCGATAACGCCATTTATAGCCAGGACCACTGGATTCTTTGGAGTATTTTTGGGTTTGTCTTATCTACTAAGTGTCCCTCTTAATTTTGGTGTCTTCGGTATCTATGTTGGAATCGTCTGTTCCTATATCTGGATGGCTCTAATTGTGTTTTATGGATTTTATGGCAAGACATGGGAACTGCAAGCAACAGACGCCCTGAAAAAAAGACACCAATCTGTCACCAATAAATAGCACCTCCTGGTTCCAATACCCACCGGAACTTAGTTAACACTCTCTACCCAACCCACAAGAATGGTGCAAAAATCTATCCCTGCAATGATAATTCGTGGTGGGACTAGTAAAGGAGTTTATTTTAAACGCAGCGACTTACCTTCGGACGAGTCTACTTGGGACCAAGTACTACTCCGAGTTTTTGGAAGTCCCGATTCTATGCAAATCGATGGAATTGGGGGGTCCCATTCCACAACTAGCAAGGCCATGGTGGTCTCCCCTTCTGAAAAAGACAATTTTGATCTTGATTATAAATTCGCGCAAGTTTCAGTCAATGACAACACAGTCGATTGGGGCGGAAACTGTGGAAATCTCACCTTCGGAGTTGGGGTTTTTGGAATTGAATCTGGGATGGTAAAAACGATACCTTCTCACACTACTAATTTGACCTTATACAATGAAAATACCAACTCTACTATTGAACAATCCCTTTCCACAACCCAAGATGGATCTCCACAATATGAGGGCGATTTCACAGTATATGGGGTTCCTGGAACTGGTAGTCCTATACGATCCCGATTTGTAGACCCCTCTGGATCTGTGACAAACAAATTACTCCCTACCGGACATACTTCTGAAGTCATTTCTGTAGATTCCATAGGTGATATTGCGGTATCTATTGTAGATGTAACTACTCCTTGTGTTTTTGTTAATGCCAGCGATTTAGGTGTATCTGCTGCCATCTCCCCTGCAGAAATAAATGGAGATGCCGATCTACTTTCCACATTAGAACACATACGCTCAATCGCATGTGAGCGTGCTGGAATCGTTGATGACTTCCAAAATGCAACTTCTCATAGTCCTGGATTCCCAAAGGTAGCTATTGTAGGGAATCCCTGCGATTATACTACACTTTCTGGGGACGAAATAGCTTCAAGCAGCCACGACATCTTAGCTCGAATTATGTCTATGCAAAAAGCACATCCTGCTTATGCTGTCACTGGTGCAATGTGCACGGCTTCTGCTGCTCTTTTAGAGGGAACAATTCCCAATCAAGCACTCTCTCCCACTCACAGTGGGGATTCTATTATTCTTGGACATCCCAAAGGGACAATGCGCATCGGAGTGGGCATAGTTAATAATGAAATAACCTATACTGAGGCCGATAGAACTTCTCGCACAATCATGGAAGGAAACCTATTCCATTAGATTCATTCTCTCCATTTCCGCGAACACATCAGCTATGTGAAAAATAAGAAATAATATGAAATTATTAGAGCTGGTATCCCACTATATAGTGTAGCAATAATTGCCATTTTTGGTGTCAGAGCTATTGCAGGAAACAGTGCATCTCCATCATTAGCAATTGCATTCCCTATTAACCCCGCGAATGGAACAATCCCCTGGAGATACAACGTAGTAACTAGAATCTGAGGACCACATCCTGGTATGAACCCAATCAATACCGCTAGCAATGGGACATACAACCATGCTGCTTGCGCCATCACCGCCAGATCTAGGCCAAAAAATGCATAAGAATATTCATACAATAGAAATGCAACGATAACCCAGATGGTCACAAACGAAGTCTCTTCTGTCGTCCGAGTAACTGGGTGATCTTCTGAAAGTGTTATCGCTTGAACAGGGGATACACTCCATATTAGCATAGATATTACCGCGCCCCCTATTCCTACTACCAAAACAGGCGTCCCAAAACTGTATACGTCTACTTGCATGAGGCCAAGTATTCCCAAAATCAACCCTGGGGCTGCAAGAACGATATATATTATGTCTCTCCTTCTGATCTCTCCAATCACATTTAGAGTTTTCACCTTGGCAACTGTGTAGAGTTCTCCAGGGTGGTATTTATCCACTGCCCACCCCGTCAATATTCCCGCCACCGCGGATATCAAAATAACTCTAACATATGTGGTGGGCTCTTGGGTCAAAAGTAGGAATGCTGCATCTCCCATCGTCCCTATCAATGCACCAACCATTCCGCCCAATGTGACTTTCCCCCTAGCAAAACTCGTAATGACAACTATTGCACCTCCGCAACCCGGAAGGAGCCCTAAAACCGTTGCAATTGGAACCTGCCATCTCTGCCCATCTTGCATCACTTGTCCAACATCTATGTGGAGATACTTTTCTAAACTAAAAAAAACCAAAAGTGTCACGGCGACAAAAACTGATACTTGAAGATATGCATCCATTATTGGCGCCAACGTTACTTCTTGGATCAAACCAGATGTTTGGAACGCAAAATCCGCCCCTCCTGATATTAGAAATAGCAATAATAATGTGAGACCGAGCCTACCATACCTCTCTCGTAGAATGGTACCTATGCTATTGATGACCATACTACCCTGACTCATTGCTCATTTGATATAGGATCAGAGATATAAAAGTTTTGAATTTTACCCATCTAAATATAAAAGTCATATAGTCTTAATTTATTTCACTTGGATTCCAATTTATTTGTATCACCAACCCTAAATAGTGCTGCCAACAACGAACTGATATCCAATGAGGTCGAGGTTAAGATCCAAAATACACAGGGCAACAGTCACTGACACTAGTATTGACTATGAAGGTAGTATTACTATCGACAAGTCACTCCTTCGGGCTGCAAACATTGCTGAGTATGACCAAGTTCAAGTTGTAAATCTAACTAATGGATCTCGATTTTGGTCTTATGCAATTGAAGGAGAAGCAGGAGAAATATGTATTAATGGGGCCGCGGCCCATCTGTCTAACGTGGATGATTTGGTTATTATCATGGCCTATGGCACCTATCAAGAAGCTCTCGGTCTACCTTCGTGGATACAATCGAGGATATATGGACTATTTGACCCAACTATCTTGCGCTTAGACGAAAATAATAAAATCATCTCGCCCGGTCAGGTCATCTCGCCATACGACTAGCCTAGCTATCTGTGTCTTATTTTCAATACTTTAAGAAAATTTTCTGTATCTCTTCTGGATCTGATGTTTTTGTAAGACTCAGAGCTAGTAGTATCGCCGCCTTTTGAGGCGATAGTGTATCTCCCCAAATAAACGATCCTCCCTCCAATACCGTACGTCTACGGTACGGCCATCCATCGGATCCTCTGTGGCTCATTACCACTGGGACAATTTCTGCCGCAAGCCGCAATTGTTCTGCCTGGCCTCCTCCGTTTGGTTCTGCGGGAGCACCTGTTGGAAACCCTGCATAAACAATTCCCTGTGCCCCTGCTTCAATTTCATAGGGAATCCCACTCCCATCTGCATTGGCTATCGAGTATTCTACCATAACTTTTGGAAATGTTTCTGCGCTTGATGTAGAAAGATCAAAAATCACATCTGGCGCGTGCCCCCTCTGAGTTTCTCGGTAGTATTGGACATACCCATATTTATCACACAAACCTAGTACTCCTATGTCTCCCGACGACCACGCATCAGGGCGACTCGTAACTACTTTGGTCACCTCCCGTGCAGAATGAATTTGATCATTTAATACTACTAAAACCCCTCTATTTTTTGACTCCTCTAGACTTGCAACTCTAACCGCGTCAACCAAATTTCTATCTCCATCATTCCCAATCATCCCATGATTTCTTTGAGATGCAGTCAATACAACTGGTTTCTCTGTTTTCACCACCAAATTCAAGAAATATGCTGTTTCTTCTAATGTGTTTGATCCACTTGTGACTACAAAACCATCTGGGCCGCCTTCCACCTTTGCAGATGAGTTGATCTTATTGGCTAACTCATACCAAATTTCTGTAGTCATCGACTGACTCCCTACACTAGCTATGTCTTCAACCGTGACCTCTGCAATTTCTTTTACCTCCGGAATTCTATCCAGTAACTCACTTCCTGAGAGATATCCTTCTATACTCAGATCATTTTGAATGGTCCCCCCTGTGGTGAGGATGTGCACTCTCGACGATGAATTTACCATGTTGTTAACATCCACATTCGTAGACTAAAAGAGTTAGCTTGTTCATACTACTTAACTTTCAATAACTGTATATCCTGACCATTCTTATCTTCCACATGGATGAAAACCTGCAACGTGTCTTCGATCAAATCAACGAGGAAGATACATTATCATTAGCAAAACAATTAATAGCCATACCAAGTCCCCCGGGAGGCGAAGGCCCCGTTGGGGTGTTTATGGCAGAGTGGATGAAAGAAAGCGGATTGTCTGGAAGACTACAAGAAATAGGCCCCGAACGCTACAATGCGATTGGAAGAATTTCGGGAGTAAATCCTGCAGAAGGAAAATCTCTCATGTACAACGGCCATCTCGACACAAGCCAGGGTGGACTTGACCCACATGATGAATATCTCGTTTACGGGGAATTGTCTAATCACAAATCTTGGCAACCCGTACCTTATATGGAAGACGGGCGACTCTACGGCGCTGGAAGTTCCAATTGCAAAGGAAACGTTGCAACCTTCATGATTGCAGCAAAAGCAATCAAAGACTCCGGTATAGAACTCAACAATGACTTAATTCTTGCAGGCGTTGCAGCAGAAACCGGAAAGGCGGAGATAGATCAATACCAAGGTCCCCGCTATCGAGGACATGGGATCGGTACTCAACAATTACTCAACTCGGGGGTCACTTCTGACTATGCAGTCGTGGTGGAGAGCTCACGTATGTTAGTAAACTGGTCCTTGCCCGGTGTTCTTTACCTCAAACTAACTGTAAAAGGTCACCCCGCTTACATACCCTATATAGACAATGCACGACATCCTATCTACAAAGCACTACCAATAATCGATGCAATACGTGAATGGGGTGAACAATACACAAAGGATAATATCTACACCTATTCTGGTACTGATGGAGAGCCACGTGGAGAAATTAGGCCAAATGTTAATGTAGGTTCTATCCGAGCCGGTGCTCCTCCCAAACCAAATTACCAACCAGCAGTACTCAATATGTACGTTGATATCCGAACCTCTCCGGCGCGATTGCCTCAGGACGTAGACCGAGAATTCCGAGCATTCGTTCGTGGACTCGATCCTGAAATTGAGGTTGTCACTTATCGATCTCAAACCGGATCTGCCCCCGAAGCAGCATTTGTCGAAGATCTAACCAACCACATAGAAAATTCATATCGAACTGTGTATCAAACGGATCCGATACCTCTACACTGGGAGCAGCACAGCAGATGGCACGATGTTATTATCTACCATGAACATGGAATCCCCTGTGTCAAGTGTGGACCTGGCCCCGGCCCTGAAGGATCTGACTACACCCGAAGATCTTTGAGTCCTGAAGAATTGGTACAGGCGGCAAAAATGTATGCCGCAACCGCGTTATCAATCTGCCAAGTCGCCGAATAACTTCTGTTTACTGGCGTATCCTCACTCATTTATTTCCGAAATATAATTCCTAAATTCCAAACGCCCGGACCGGGATTTGAACCCGAGTCACGACCGTGACAGGGTCGTATGATAGGCCACTACACCATCCGGGCACTGCGTATTACTATCTGATTTTTAATCGATAGCGCTGCAAGCTACCCCACATTTAAACTTAAAACTTTGCAAAAACATTTGCTATATTTAGAAAAAACTATTTGTACTCTGAGTCCTCATACTCCGGCAGTGACGAGAATCATTGACGCACCTCGTCTGTAGAGTTAGCTGTGCGTTTGTTTTAACAAGATTTAAGTGAATGCTATCCTTATAAAAGTGCAGTCTTTCGTGAGCAACGTCTCTACACCCCCCACTTTAAAAGCAACCATGTCTGATAGATCTAATCATAAACTTGTACCCACGCATGAACTTTTGGACGAAGATGAAGCCCTTTCTCTACTCGCAGAATATAGGGTTACTCTAACAGATCTCCCAAAAATAAAAATTTCCGATGCCGCATTACCTCCTAACGTTTCTGTTGGAGATATCATCAAAATAACTAGAGTTTCTAGAACAATTGACACGGCGACCGTTTACAGGATGGTGGTTGAATGAAACTCACCACTGATGATAGGCGCTCTTTATCCAAATCGTATTTCTCAAAATCACGTCTTGCTGAACATCATTTCCGTTCTTTCAATGCCTTCCTCGAACAAGGTATGCAAGATGTCGTTTCTGAAAAAAAAGTGATTGAAACAGACATTGGAGATAAAGGCGATGTTCCTCCTATCTATGTCGAACTAGGGAATATCCGGGTGACTACTCCTCGAGTGCGAGAAGCGGATGGCTCTGAAGAACTCTTGTATCCTCAGGAAGCCCGACTACGAAATCTCACTTATTCTGCCCCTTTATTCATGGAAATGCGCATTCTACAAGGTCGCGGAGACCATGCTAAAATATTAGACGAATCCGAAATTAAAATCGGAAGAATGCCTATTATGCTAAGGTCTAATGTTTGCAACATTTCCGATTTTACACCCGAAGAACTTATTGAAATTGGAGAGGACCCTGAAGACCCCGGTGGCTATTTCATAGTCAATGGTTCCGAACGTGTTCTAATGACTTCTGAAGATCTCTCTCCAAACAAAATCATAGCGGAATATGATTCCCGATATGGTGACCAAATCCAAGTGGCAAAAACATTCAGCCAACGCCGTGGATACCGTGCACTCGTACTTGTCGAACGTTCCCGAGATGGTATACTTGAAGTCAATTTCCCTAGCATATCTGGATTTGTAAATTTCGTTACGTTGGTACGTGCACTTGGATTGGAAAGTGATGAGGAAATTGTAAAAAGAGTATCCGACGATCCCGAGATCATCAAATTCATGCTAGAAAATCTCGAAGAAGCCACTGTACAAACCCACGAAGAAGCCATTCAGAAATTAGGTAGCCGCGTTGCAAGTGGGCAGGGGAGAAATTACCAACTAAAACGTGCAACATATATTATCGATCGCTATCTACTTCCCCACTTACACCAGTCTGGTTTTTCCGATGAAGATACTCGTATTGCCAAAGCGTATTATCTCTGTAGAATGGCCGAAGCCTGTTTTGAACTCGCATTAGGCCGCCGCGCCCCTGATGACAAGGACCATTACTCAAACAAACGTTTGAAAGTCTCCGGGGATTTGATGCAGGATTTATTTAGAACTGCACTAAACAAACTCGCCCGTGATGTGAAGTATCAACTAGAGCGTGCACATATGCGAAATAGAAATCTCACCGTTAGCACAGTTGTTCGATCAGATGTTCTTACAGAACGATTGGAACATCCACTTGCAACCGGGAATTGGGTTGGGGGGCGTTCTGGGGTTTCTCAACTAGTCGATCGAACTGATTTCATGGGCGTTTTATCCCATCTTCGACGATTAAGAAGTCCACTCTCTCGCAGCCAACCACATTTTGAAGCTCGTGATCTTCATGCCACCCAATGGGGTCGAATTTGCCCCTCTGAAACTCCCGAAGGACCGAATTGTGGCTTGGTAAAGAATTTTGCACAGGCAATGGAACTTTCACAATCCGTTCCCGACGACCAAAGACTCGTACAAGAACTGTTTTCACTCGGTGTCAATCGTCTACCCGGATTCGCCGAATTGAACCCAAACGCCGTCGCTGACGAGGAGGCATCCTAATCATGGCAAGAGACGCAAAAGTGTACCTAAGTGGTAGTCTCATTGGAACTCACCCAAAACCACATGTTCTTGTATCCCGACTCCGAGAACTTCGAAGAACCAATTCCATGAGCGGCATGGTAAATGTCTCCTATAATGCTGGAACAAATGAAGTCATAGTCAATGCCGACGCTGGGCGGGCTAGACGTCCCCTTTTAGTTGTGGAAGATAGCGAATTATCTATCACCCGTGAAGAAATGGATCTATTCAATTCTGGGGAACTCACTTTCTCCGATTTAACTACTAATGGACGAATCGAATTCATAGACGCAGAAGAAGAGGAAGATCTATTGGTGGCTTTAAATGAAGAGGATATTTCTCCCGAAACCACTCATATGGAAATTGACCCACAATTAATTTTCGGAATAGGAGCTGGAATGGTTCCATATCCTGAACATAACGCCTCTCCTCGAATCACGATGGGGTCTGGTATGATGAAACAATCTCTAGGAATGTGTGCGGCAAATTATCGAATTAGACCCGACACCAGACAGCACTTACTTCAATACCCCCAACTAGCCTTGGTAACTACTCAAACATCACAACAAATTGGATATGACGATCGTCCTGCAGCACAAAACTTCGTTGTAGCAGTAATGTCGTATGAAGGCTTCAACATTGAAGATGCTCTAGTTATGAATCAAGGTTCCATCGATCGAGCATTGGGAAGATCTCACTTTTTCAGGACCTATGAGGGAGCAGAACGAAGATATCCTGGTGGACAAGAAGACCGATTCGAGATACCTGACCAAGAAATTAGAGGGGCTAGAGGGGAAGAATCTTATATGCATTTGGCAGAAGATGGGATAATCGAACCAGAAACACTCGTCAGTGAAAACGACGTTTTGCTGGGGAAAACATCCCCTCCTCGATTCTTAGAAGAACCTAGTGACATGGGTGGACTTTCACCTCAAAAACGGAGAGAAACAAGTGTAACCATGAGATCTGGTGAAAAAGGAATCGTTGATACTGTAACTGTAATGGAAGGTGAAGATGGATCCAAATTGACGAAGGTAAGTGTTAGGGACCAACGAATCCCAGAACTAGGTGATAAATTTGCATCTAGACATGGACAGAAAGGAGTGCTAGGTCACATAGCCCCTCAAGAAGACATGCCGTTCACTAGTGAAGGTGTCGTCCCCGACCTAGTCATAAATCCACACGCTCTCCCCTCTCGAATGACAGTTGGACATGTTCTTGAGATGTTGGGCGGGAAAGTAGGCTCTATAGAAGGGCGCAGAGTTGATGGCACAGCGTTTACAGGAGAAGATGGTGATAGCCTCAGACAATCAATAGAGGATCATGGATTCATGTCTTCTGGAAAGGAAACGATGCATTCCGGCGTCACTGGTGAAAAAATTCAAGCTGATATATTTGTTGGAGTCATCCTATACCACAAACTCTACCACATGGTTAGCAACAAATTACATTCACGATCACGTGGGCCCGTCCAAGTCCTAACTCGGCAACCCACCGAAGGCCGCGCCCGTGAAGGTGGACTCCGTGTTGGTGAGATGGAACGTGACGTACTCATCGGACATGGCGCAGCGCTGACACTGAAAGAGCGCCTCTTAGATGAATCAGACCGTGAATCGATTCCAATTTGTGGTTCTTGTGGTATGGTGGCAATAGAACACAGAACATACCGCCGCGTGTATTGCCCCAACTGTGGAGAAGAAACAGATATACATGAGGTGGAAATGAGCTATGCATTTAAGCTACTTCTAGATGAAATGAAAGCCCTTGGAATCGCACCCAGATTAAAACTAGATTATTCGGTTTACTGATCAATTATGAGAACAATACAAACACCAAAAGAAATTAAGGCAATAACCTTCGGTTTGATGGACCCTGAAGAATACCGGGAAATGTCTGCAACCAAAGTGATAACTGCAGATACTTATGACGATGATGGATTTCCCATTGACATGGGGCTTATGGACCCCCGACTGGGTGTTATAGACCCCGGCCTGGAATGCCGAACCTGTGGGCAACGAGCAGGGTCTTGCAACGGGCACTTCGGACACATCGAGCTCGCCGCACCGGTTATACACGTCAGCTTTTCAAAACTCATCCGAAGACTCCTCCGAACAACATGTAGAAAATGTTCGAGGATAGTCTTGACTGAAGAAGAAAAAGTCGGTATAAAAGACCGATATAAACGTGCTAAAGGATTGATACTCTCTCCCGAAACTGTGGCTAAAGATATTGTCCGAATGACAAAGAAACATGACTTTTGTCCCCACCCCGACTGCGGTGCACAACAATACGACATTCAACATGAAAAACCTACGACATTTTATGAAGTACAGGATGTTCTATCGAGTGAATATTCCAATCTAATTCTCGGTGCAATGCAACCCGATCCCGAGGACGAAACCTCCACTGGAGTTTCGCCTCAAGAGCTATCTGAAATAACAAAAATACCTATCGACCGAATCAACCAAATAATTTCTGGAGAATTCCGACCTCTAGAAGAGAACAGAATTGCAATTCAAAAAGCACTCAAAGTGGATCTCACAGTAAAAGATGCCAATAAATTAATGCCATCTGAAATCCGCGATTGGTTCGAAGATATACCCAACGATGATTTAGAATTATTGGGAATCGATGCTATTAATTCTAGACCTGAATGGATGATATTAACCGTTCTTCCAGTCCCTCCAGTCACCACTCGACCCTCCATAACTCTGGATAATGGGCAAAGATCCGAAGACGATCTCACACACAAACTCGTAGATATAATCCGTATCAACCAACGCTTTATGGAGAATCGAGAAGCTGGGGCCCCCCAATTAATTATTGAAGACCTTTGGGAACTGCTACAATATCACGTAACCACCTTCATGGACAATGAAATCTCTGGAACTCCTCCTGCACGCCATAGATCTGGACGTCCTTTGAAAACACTCTCCCAGCGTTTAAAAGGGAAAGAAGGCCGTTTCCGTGGGAGCTTATCCGGAAAGCGCGTCAACTTTTCCGCACGCACTGTAATCAGCCCCGACCCTACACTTTCCTTAAACGAGGTAGGCGTGCCTGAACGTGTCGCAGTAGAAATGACACAGACCATGATAATAAATGAGTCTAATATCGAACGTGTACGACTCTATGTCACAAATGGTCCTGCTATCCATCCCGGCGCAAACTATGTCACTCGTGAAGATGGAAGGCGGCTCAAAATAACTGAGAAAAATTGCAAGGAACTTGCCGAACGAATCGAGATTGGCTGGACTGTAAATCGACATTTGATCGATGGGGATATCGTTCTATTCAACAGACAACCTTCCCTCCACAGGATGTCCATAATGGCACACGAAGTTGTAGTCATGCCCTACAAAACTTTCAGGCTCAACACAGTCGTTTGTCCTCCTTATAATGCAGATTTTGATGGGGATGAAATGAATCTTCACGCATTACAAAATGAAGAAGCAAGAGCAGAAGCACGTGTACTCATGAGAGTACAAGAACAAATACTCTCCCCCCGATTTGGAGAAAATATTATTGGGGCAATCCAAGATCATATCACTGGGACCTATCTATTAACCCATGAGAATCCTAGTTTCAACGAAACTCAGGCATTGGATCTACTCCGAACCACTAGCATTGACGAATTGCCTCCTGCAGATTTCGTAGGGGATGATGGGATTGAAAAGTGGTATGGTAGGACAATTTTTTCTGAACTTTTACCTAGAAAATTAGATCTAGAGTTCTCTTCTTCAGTAGGGGACACTGTTGTGATCCAAAGTGGTCAATTGATAGGTGGAACGATCGATGAAAAGGCCATTGGTGCATTTGGTGGTGTCATTGTCGATAAAATTTTCAAAGAATTCGGCTCAAACCGTGCAAGAATTTTTATAAACGAAGTATCTGGATTGGCAATGAGGGCAATAATGCATTTTGGATTCTCTATTGGAATCGACGACGAATCTATTCCAAAAACTGCACAAGGGCAAATAAACGAAGCAATTCTAGACGCCCACCAAAAAGTAGCGGACCTAATTCAATCCTATGACGATGGTGATCTAGAAACACTTCCTGGTCGAAACGAATTAGAAACTCTCGAATTATTGATAATGGGGGTCTTAGGTGAAACTAGAAACGTCGCAGGAACCATTGCTGAGGAAAATTTCCCTGACATAAACCCTGCCGTTATCATGGCCCAATCTGGGGCCCGAGGTTCCTTACTTAACCTGACCCAAATGGCTGCAGCAGTAGGTCAACAAGCTGTTCGTGGAGAACGAATAAATCGCGGTTTCGAAGATAGAACTCTCAGCCATTTCCCCCGAAATGATCTCACAGCACCAGCACGTGGATTCGTTGAAAATTCTTATACTACCGGTCTCACCCCAACTGAATTTTTCTTCCACGCTATGGGTGGTCGAGAGGGGTTGGTAGACACTGCAGTTAGGACTTCTAAATCTGGTTATCTCCAACGCCGATTAATCAACGCACTCTCTGAACTCGAAGTTCAATATGATGGGACCATTCGTGACAGCAACAACAGAATTGTTCAATTTGAGTTCGGTGAAGATGGACTTTCTCCCACTCTAGTTTCTCATAGCAGCGATTTCTCAATCAACGTTTCAGAAATTGCTCAGCGAGTTCTTGATCCTGAAACTACTTCTCCTCAATCAGAGGGTGTTGGTTTCAGCGTCCGATCAGATGGTCCAACCCGCCTCTCCGAACATGAAGATTCTCAAAAAGGAGGTAATTAATAATGGCAAAAGTAACAAGTGCAATCCAAGAACTCGTAAGCTCCAAAGACCTTCCAGTTCGTCTCAAAGAAGATCTAATTTCTACATTTCAAGAGTTAGACAAAGTTACAAAAACACAAGCACAAGCTATAGCAGACGAAGTAGAATTGGTCTACCTCCGATCCCGCGTCGAACCTCTTGAACCTGTGGGAACTGTTTCAGCCCAAAGTATTGGGGAGCCAGGAACTCAAATGACTATGAACACTTTCCACTATGCTGGTGTTGCAGAAATAGACGTCACTCAGGGTCTCCCTCGCCTCATTGAACTGGTCGATGCTCGTCGCAACCCAAAAACACCCACAATGACAATTTACTTGGAAGAGGAATATGCACACGATCAAGAAAAAGCATATTCTGTAGTCTGGGAAATTGAGGCCTCTCCTCTAATAGCCCTTGGGACCATTTCCACCAATCTTGTTGAGATGCACCTCCAAATCCAGCTCAATAAAAATACTTTGATTTCTCGTGGGATGAAACCCGATCAAGTTGCAGCAATGATAGAAGATAAACTGGATGTTAATTTGACTAGAAAGGGACATAAAATAATTGTGGCACCCGCCACTTCAACCTTCCGCGAACTACTTCAGTTGGTATCTACACTCCGAAATCTAGTGTTCAAAGGAATCGAATCCATCGACCGCGTGGTTCTCCGAAAAGAAGTACTCGACAACGATGAAGGCGAATATGTTCTTTACACGGAAGGTTCTGCATTCGAAAAAGTTCTTAAAATAGAGGGGGTAGATCCCACCCGAACCACTACGAACAATATTCATGAAATAAACCAAACTTTGGGCATCGAAGCTGCTCGTGAAGCTATCATCAACGAAACAAAAGCAACTCTAGACGGACAAGGACTCGATGATGTGAATGTTCGGCACCTCATGTTGGTTTCTGATATGATGACGCACTCTGGAGCAATTAAATCCATAGGAAGGCATGGTGTATCTGGAAGTAAGGGGTCCGTTCTCGCACGGGCTGCATTCGAGGTAACTGTAAATCACTTAATCGAAGCTGCAGTTTATGGCGAAACTGACACTCTCAATGGGGTGACTGAAAATGTCATTGTAGGGAAACCAATCAAACTAGGAACTGGGGACGTTTCACTCCGTATGGACTATGGAGAACACGTACCCCCTGGTCTCAAAAAGAAAAGTAAACCCAAATCCTCTCCCAAACCAAAATCCATCGAAGTCACTCCTGACTCTGAACAACCTTCGTTCAATTTAACAGACCTTCCTGGGGTTGGACCGAAAAAAGCAGAGGTCTTGTCTGAAGCCGGATTTACTACCTTGGAGGCTTTGTCAAAGGCATCAGAGGACGATCTATGTGCCCTTCCTGGGATAAGCACTTCCTATGCAAATCAACTCAAATCCACAATCGAAACCCTTCTAAAATAAAACAAAAAATAATACTCAATATAAAAACATAAAAGCAAGATCTTTAAATATGTACACTCGAAAAACAACCCAATATAATGTCTAACGGAAAATACGCAGCACGAAAACTAAAGAAAGACCGCCAGAAACAACGATGGTCAAATCCCACATATACCCGAAGGGCCCGTGGCCTGGGTAAAAAATCCGATCCTTTGGATGGGGCACCCCAAGGTCGAGGAATCGTCTTAGAAAAAGTGGGAATTGAAGCAAAACAACCCAACTCAGCGATACGAAAATGTGTTCGAGTCCAACTAATCAAAAATGGGAAACAAGTAACTGCATTCTGTCCTGGAAATGCGGCCATATCCTTTATCGACGAGCACGATGAAGTTCTTATCTCTGGGATTGGTGGCGCCACTGGAAGGACCATGGGGGATCTTTCTGGTGTGAATTATAAAGTAGAACAAGTTAACGGAGTGAGCCTTCTTGAAATGGTTCGAGGAAACCGGGAGAAACCAGTACGTTAATTATGGATGAAGAAACACCTCAGAGCCCCGATTCAGCCACCGAAGAAATAACCATTTTCCCAATGTCCGATTTATTCGGCAAATGGAGTCTTCAAGATATTGAATACGCGGATGTAGGATTGCAACGATATATTGTACTTCACCCCTATTCCGACTCCCGCGGAAAACACTCTGCAAAACAATTTCAAAAATCAGAGATCAGTTCCTTGGAACGGCTAGTTAACCGAATCATGTCTCCTGGAAAAAACTCGGGGAAAAAACAAAAAGCATCACAAATACTCAAAGAATCGTTCGATTTAATTCACAAAAAAACTGAAGAAAACCCCGTTCAAATTTTCGTTCGTGCTATAGAAAATTCTGCCCCCCGTGAAGAAACTGTCCGCTTAAAATACGGCGGAGTTTCTGTCCCAAAAGCAGTCGACGTGTCCCCCCAACGCCGTGTAGATCTTGCAATAAAATTCCTCGCTGAAGGGACTAAAACTGCATCTTTCAAGAAAAAAACTTCTGCGCACCAAGCACTCGCAACCCAATTAATTGGAGCCGCGGAATATGATGCATCTACTTATGCAATTCGTCACAAAGAGGAAAAAGAAAGAGTTGCAGCAGCAGCCCGATAACTTTCGTTAATCCCTATCGATTTATACCCATTCCCGACTAACGACATCCACGTATGTCAATCGAAAAAGAAAATTTACGTAGACTGGGCATTTACGCAGGATTACTCGGACCGGCTATTGGACTCCTATCTGTTATAGTGGCAATTTATTTTGCACCTTGGTTCAATTGGACCGAATTTGCACTCAGCGATCTTGGAGTTGGTGAACTACCTGACAGAATCGCACGGTCTGCCCCTTCTAATGGACTGCATATTTTTATATTTAATGCTGGAATGATGATAGCTGGAATCGGTTTGGCCCTCTTTGTTTTCTTGACCCGGAGCCTTCATGTAGACTCAATTATATCCAAAATAGGTTATTCTCTCATATTTATTGGTGGACTCAATCTAGCATTAGTCGGATTGTTCCCCATTCCTTCTCCACTACATTTTCCTGTAGCAGCTATCTATTTCATCGCAACCCCTATCGGATTGGTTCTCGTAGGTGGATCCTACTTATCGGATTCTCGTAACTTTGGTATCTTATTAATCCTCATAGGAATCGTAGCATTCCTGTCCATTGTTGAAATCGTGGCTCCTTACTTGCTAGATTTATACAGCGAAGGAATCGCAATACCCGAGATGGTTGAAGCGACCTTACTTTCACTTGGGGCATGGCTTATTTCCTATCGGTTCTGGTCTCAAGAATCTAAAAAATAGCCCCTATATTGAAATGATTCTTCGTCAATTTCGATAGGAACCTTGATATCTCTGTACTTTTATTAAATTTATAGATATGGCAGAAACATCAGATCAACTAGTTAAGCCATCTGACTTAAGAGATATCTTCACGGGTGCAGCTCAGGTTTGGTGGTGTTGGCTAATCAGTGCGGTTGGCATTTGGCTCTTTTTGGGCACACTTGAAAATGAATGGAATTTCCCATGGCTTCCCCTAGGAGTAGCACTATTTTTGTTCGGATATGGGATTCTTAAAACTTTAGAGCATAGAAGTTCCGTGATCCAGCATTACGATTACATGATTAAATACGGACTCAAGCGAGCAGCCACGATGTTCAAATGCAATCTATGTGGTGCAATCTTCAATCAACCAGAAGGTGCGGATCTTTGCCCCGAGTGCTATGAGTCAGGCATCGTTGAAATACCCGTCTAATCCCTGATTAAATTCACCACCGAAGATATCCTCAACAAGCGTTTTAATATCTATTTTTTGAATCTCACTTGGGTATTTCCTTTTAAAATATTTAATTATATTTTCAATATCTCTTTTGAGCAATTCCCCTGCATTGGCATGGGAAGTTTTTACAGCCTGTGGCCAATCAAAAATAGTTACTCCATTATCCTCTACAAATATGTTGTACTCACTCAAGTCCGAGTGTACATACCCCTTATCAATAGCATTAGAAATTTCCTCCAAAATTAAGCCTAATGTAGCCACTATTTGTTCTCCGTCCAATCTAACTTCTGACAAATTTTCACCATCCACCATTTCCATTACTATCGCATGGCGATTCTGATCGATAGGATGGGGGACTGATACCTTTGGATATAATGCTTCCAGAACTCCAAATTCTTTTTCTGCAGCCTTTCTAGCCGTATACATCCACGAAAAATGCCGATTTTTCGATGTATAGTCTCGGTTTTGATTCACCTTTCTAAAGTTGGTGTATCCCTCTCGATGATATTTCAATGCAAGAGATTTATAAGATCGAACTTCATACACTTCTGATTCCTTTCCCACTCCTATGATAGAACCAAATTTTTCGATTACTCCCCGTTCTACAAAACTTCTAAGGGCAAGAGCATCATATCCTTCAAATCGGAGGCGATAACCCCTGTATTGGATTATTTTTTGTTCTATTAGGTGATATTTTTTACATCTCTTGATGCGATATTCGATTTCTTTAGAAGATAGTCCTGATAAATCTGGAAGTTTACTATCATCTACCCATTGAGAAAAACGCATTCCATGCTCTATACCTGACAATAAGTAGAAATCCTCGTCTTCCAATTCGCGAAAAAAAGATGAGACGTTTCGAACCATGTTTGTAATTTATTTGATCTCTATTACTTCATAGCCAATCTTGGCTTCTCGAAACCGATCGATATGATTCAAGATGGCCGACTCCGTTACTAAAAGGAGTACGTTCAATCCTCTCATTGCAGCTTCTGCGACCGCCACGGGGGTCCCAAAGTAAATATCCACACTATATCCTGCCATTCGAGCGGCAACCAATGCCTCAACTCCCGATACTGCGACCAGATCGTAATCTTCCCCATCTTTAACTTTTGCCCCCTTTTGAAATGGACCATTCTCTAAGGACACTGGTGGGATTGATATGATACAAACAGAGCCCATTTCATAATCTAAAATCCCTTCAAAGTCAATCACACCTACCACCTCTCCTTTTTTTGCATTCCCAATTGCTTTTGCAGAGATAGTTTTTTCAGCTTCATTCTCTACATTCGCCTGAAGAAAACCCCCGACCATAGACAATGCTACCGTTTCCCCTGCTCGAATTTCACCACCTGCGATGGCAGCTTCTATATCCACCTGGGTCAAAACCTCACCGGCAACATAATTTGTCAAGTCCCTCAACTTCTCATTTTGGACAATTAACCAATCTACGCCCTTCGGCGTGATCTCATACCTGCCCCTACCTAGTTTTGATACATGACCACTGTCTGATAGTTCTTTCATATACTCACTAACAGCTTGAGATGTGACCCCTATTGAGTCTGCAATTTCTCCTTGATTAATCGCAGGTTGATGCTTGGCAATTTCTATAAGTATCAGGTACCGCTTTGATTCGCGCTTTCGGCTCAATACGGGCACGATGTCTCTGCGATCACTGTTCATACTTATTTTATGTCGGAAAAGAAAGTAAATCTATCTCTAAATTCAACAAAAATTGATTTATCCATTGCAACATACAGTTTGGTATGGCAGATCATTGGAGATTCATTCCAGAAGAATCTTGGAACGCCCCCTTGAATATGGCCCTGGATGTGGCTGCTGCCCAAAGTATACATAGTGGGGGCCCACCAACAATCAGAATTTATCGATGGAAACCCAGCTCCATCTCTATAGGCTATGCCCAACGGAGTACATCTATAAATTGGGAATATTGCTCGAAACAAAATATTCCGGTGGTCCGAAGGCAAACAGGAGGTGGTGGAATCTTCCATGATTATGTCGGTGATATTTCGTATTCCATAATTGCACCCGTTTCCTCTTTTTCTACAGATGTATCCAAATCATATCGTGCGATGCTGGCTCCCATCATATCTACTTTTAAAGAATTAGGTGTGTCTGCAGAACTAGCAGGTTCTGCTAGCCCTGCGTTATATGCTCCTTCCTGCTATCTCCGAGAAATTCACCCTGCTCACGATATCTTGGTAGATGGGAAAAAAATAAGTGGAAATGCACAGAGGAGGTCCAATGATGTAGTCATTCAGCACGGTTCATTGACCTACAAACACGATGTTGACCAATTCGCCTTAGTATTCTCTGACTTTGACATCAATCCTGATACCATACAGGACCACGTAACATCCATTTATGAACAGGCCGATTTAACACGCAAGGAGTCAATTAACGCTCTTACAAATTCTTTTTTAACTTGGTCTAATGCAGAGAGTGGAACTTGGACGCCATTAGAACTAAAACAAGCGGAAAAAATAGCACAAGAACTATTTTCTTCTGAGAACTGGACGAATAGAACATAGCATAAAAGGATAAATTCCTCGCATTCATTGATTCTATATGAAGTGTACTAAGTGTGACCAAGATGCAGTTATTTTCACACCATATTCTGGATCCCACCTTTGCTCTACTCATTTTATCAATTCAGTCGAACGACGGGTTCGCCACCGAATCCGAACTGATGGATTGATCACTGGTTCTACTGAAGATGCCCCTTCACAATGGATAATCGGGGTTTCAGGAGGGAAAGATTCTGCAGTTCTTACTCATATTTTGCATAATATGCTAAGTAAGGATCCTCGCATACAACTTACAGCTTTGACAATAAACGAAGGGATTTCTGGATACCGGGACGAAAGTCTTGAACTCGCTAAAAAACTCACTAACTCTCTAGGAATCGACCACGAAATTTTCAGCTACATTGATGAATTTGGACTAGATATGGATGAAGTAGTTGAAAAAAACCCCTTGAACCTCAATGCCTGTTCGTATTGTGGTGTTTTTAGAAGAAATCTTCTAGATATGGGGGCTAACAAACTCAACGCAGATAAACTACTTACTGGGCATAATCTCGACGACGAATCTCAAACCGCACTTATGAATTTCCTTGCAGGAGATGTGTCTAGGATAACAAAACACTTCGATGCTTCTTTGGCACCATTTCCTCAAAGAACCGAAACCGAATTTATACCGCGCTCGAAGCCCCTTAGAGATATACCTGAAAAAGAAATCGCACTGTATGCATATCTTTTGGATATTCCTTTCTATAACGGCGATTGCCCTTATGCAGTGGATTCTTTCCGCGGGAAAGTTCGAGAATTAATTTTAGGCCTAGAAGACGATCATCCTGGTACTCGCCATTCTATTATGGCGGGGTATGAAGAATTCGCCACTATTGCATCATCTCATCGCCATTCTCACAAAGAATCTTCTCTACAGCATTGTATAAAATGTGGTTCTCTTACTACTCAAAAAATCTGTCAGAAATGCGTTTTCGTTGAAGCTGTTAAAGCCGCCTAACGAATAACGTCTAGTCCGTTTATTTGCTCTATCTCGCGCCTGCCTCCATCAGACCAGCGGGTATCTCCATCCGCGAGACTTCTAATTGGTGCACTCTGCATTCTTGAAGATGGTCCCAACACCTGGGCACTTTGTACACCTGTCATGATCGCTAGTACACGAACTTTTCCTTTATACTCTTCCTCTACCCGTGCACCCCAGATTACATTTGCAGTCGGATCAAGCCGTTCTGTGATGTTATCTGCAATACCTTCGGCTTCTTTCAAAGTCAAATCCGGACCACCTGTTATGTGGACTAGTGCACCAGAGGCGCCTCGATAGTCTACATCTAGTAATGGATGGTTCATGGCATCCCGAACGACTTCTTCTGTCTTATTTTTGTCTTGGGTTTCTCCAACGAGCATCACTGCAACGCCCCCTGAAGACATAACCGCAGCCATATCTGCATAATCAAGGTTGATTAACGATGGCTGAGTTATCGTTTCAGAGATACCTTTGACCGTTTCTGCTATAATCTGATCCATCACTGAAAATGCTTTTCCAATTGGTAAATTGGGCACATAATCTAAGAGTCTATTATTGTCCAATACAATTATAGAATCTGCACTCTCGCGTAATGCTTCAAGACCCTCTTCTGCTTTAACCGTCCTGGCACGTTCGATGTTGAATGGGGTGGATACCATTCCAATGACAATTGCTCCTTGTTCTTTTGCAATCTTACAAACCACCGGGGCAGAACCTGTTCCAGTTCCTCCTCCCATGCCTGCGGTTACAAAAACCAAATCTGCTCCACCTAGTACTTCTTTTACAGTCCCCGCAGCCATTTCTGTCGCGCGCTCTCCCATAGAAGGATCGCCACCGGCTCCTAGACCATTTGTCAATGATTTACCTACAAGAATTTTCGTGTCGGCTTCTATCATTTTTAAGTGCTGTTTATCTGTGTTTATGGCAACAGTTTCGGCACCATGGATCCCTATATTATATAGTCTGTTGATGGTGTTGTTACCTGCTCCACCACATCCTACGACAACAATACGTGGTTCTCCAAAGTCATCATCCCGAAGAGATGTTTTCTTTGCTCTTTCCTTTTCTTCATTTTGTAGTGCTTCCTGTACAATATCTAGCATAATTTATACCCTCACCCATGGCCTTGAATCACTAAATTCATATGGCACTTCATTTTCTCTTAACATTTCACGAATGGCAGAGCGAATTGCTTCGCTTCGGTTGGGGAATTCTCCCCTTTCCACCATTTGCTCGACTTCTGCTATCTGTTGTTTCGGAATTCTAAGTGTTATTCGTTCCATTTTGGTTATTCTCCCCGTGTTTTGTAAGACGGAAAGTCATCAGGTGTATGACAACCCCCGGGACGGCCTATGACACATTGTCTTATTTCTGTCCTGCATGGGGTATGCATTCGTCTTACGTGGGTGTACCTTATCGTACCTCATATATAAAGGTTTCTGCATTTTGTACTACAAATGTAAACTATTTCTACTTTTTTTCTTTGTTTTTTTTTCTATATTATTTCTATTTTCAGTATACATAACTTACTTTTTTTCTATTTTATCTACAAAATGGACTTTTTTCTCGTACGACGTAGATTTCTCTTTCACACCACATTTTTACCAAATTGTATTACAATATCTGGCTATCACCTTGTCCCTGCTTCAATTCACTGGTCTATTCTTTGCCTCTGTATAACAATGGTTAAATCACAAAAAACACTATAGTGCAGTACACCGGCTTTAACTCAGCCTGGTAGAGTGGTCGACTGTAGATCGACATGTCCCCTGTTCAAATCGGGGAAGCCGGACATTCTTTACAAATTTAATTCCCAATCGCAAATGATAAACACCAAACCGAAGTATCCGTGATTGGTGCCAAGTTAGCATAGCCCGGCCAATGCGGTCGCCTCGAAAGCGACTGTCCTAATAAGACACGGGAGTTCAAATCTCTCACTTGGCGTAAAAAACGAAATTCAACACCTCCTCCAAAAGGCCATGAATGGCACAAAAACACATGCAACCTTTACACATTTCACGTAGGGAATTAATATTGGGTTTAATCGCCACAACAGTTGGATGTACTGAAAAAGTTCAGAATTCCCCAATTGGGACGCCAGAAGAAGAGCCAATAGAACACTATGCAAAAACAGCTACCCCCACAGCTACTCCTGAAGCAACCCCAACAGCTACTCCAACAGCCACTCCTGAAGCAACCCCAACAGCTACTCCTGAAGCACCTCCTACGACCACCTTCGTGGGGCAGAGGAAATTTCGAAATGATTTGTCATGTAGCCCCTATGGTCTTTATGAAATTCCAGTATTCTATGAAAATCCAGGGTCGATAGAACCTGATGATTTTACGTATAAAGAAGTGGTCGACGAATCAATTGAGCATTGGAACGGCATTACGAGCACGCTTCCATATCCCTTTTTACTAAAACACACCGAAGAACGATCTGATGCAAAGATTTTAATCGCATTTAGATCCCCTAATTGGAAATGTGGCAACAAAATAAGTCCAGATATTGTGGGATGTGCACCAGTTATACACGCATGTACTCCTCCACTCACTTCCCCTGCCGACCTGGTAGTGTCGGATCGATTTCAAAAAGACTACACAACCGAGCTCACGATACATGAGATGGGGCATGCACTAGGATTGAAACACTCCGACGATCTTGACTATGCATATCAATACGACGATGCCCCCTCTGGGTTAAAAAAGTTGATGAAAAGCATTAATCCATCAAATTTGGGGGATCTAAGAATGGGTGTGTGGGAACAAGGTACCTATACTTGGAATATCACCGATTTTAATGTATACATAGATTATGGGGAATTTTACAATGATACCCACAACCGAATAAAACGCCAGGTAGAATATGCGTTAAGCTATTGGGAATCCGACCCCCATAATTACTTATCAAGACAAGTTTCGTTTGAACTATCTGATAATCCCAATTCTGAAATCATAATTAAATTTGCAGATGCTACAGACTGCCCGGAAGGTGAAGACTTGTTTTGTGGGGACTTTACAGGAAATGATTATGACTCCGATGGGGTGTATGATCAATACTATCAACTAAGACTTCAAATCCCAAGTAAGACCGTAGAATATTTTTCATGGTTGGTTGGGTATGGGATTGCACAAACATTTAGAATTGATTCGAATGCAAACCGAGACCTCCCCGCCCCCTTCCGCAAGCCATATACTGAATCACAATGGACCAACTGGTGGAAACTATATCAATACTAATTTTGAGAACATTAACTCTCTGATGGTGGGTAAATATCACGGTAAACCCGACCCCAAATAGACCACACCGTTAAGGTCCCAATGACGCTTACTGGGATCGAAATCAGCCATCCAATTAGTGGGATGATTGCCACAATCGAAGCAATAACTGTGATCAAAAATATGGCCAATAAAACGTATAAAAAGCCAATGAAATAGGTGCGATCAAACAACAATGAGGTTATTTCACTCACTGAAAATGCAGTAACAAGCTCTCGGCTGTTTGCATATGCCAAAATGGGTGCGGGGACGATATAATAACCATATAGGGTCAGTAAAAGAATGATCCCAATAAATGATAAAATTGCAGGCACCATCTGTTCAGTTAGTAACGCTATGTCGGACTCTCCTGCAGCTGCCAAAGCCGTACCGTATTCTATAAAACTAGAAATCGGATATATTGACAGAAACAACAAGGAAAACAGAACAATGGGGACAATTGTATAAACCGTGGAAATCACCGTTAATGAGAATCCATCTTTGAGCATAACCTTGAGACCTGAGAGCGATCCCGAACGGAGAGCAGGGGCTCGATCATCCCCTGAAGAACGAGATCGAATGAGTTTTACGACGTATCCTTGCAGAAATAACATCATTAGCACAACTGCGATTAAGGATACTATCAATAGTATCATTGAAAACGAATTTACACCATTCTCTGCCAAAGAAACTACTGCAAACATAGTGGCTAAAGTAGGGAGTATCACTAGCACTCCGAACAAGGAGAAACCTAGCACCATTCTGAGATTATTTGTAACATATTTTAGCGACTCAATGAGCATGAATGTGATATGCCAAGAGGAGTAGATAACACCTTTGGAATAATTAACCTTTAAATTATACGTGTGAGAGTATAAGACACACTTGCGATGCCATATAGAAAAAGCAAGGAAGAGATAGCAGACAAAGGAAATTATGAGGATCACGCAGAGATATTGGAACAATATTCTGCAGAAGATTACCCCTACTATGAAGCAAACAAAGTTCCAAATTTTGTGAAATATCAAGAAGAAGTAGGATGGCTTGATGAAATGGAAAAGTATTGGGGCAAGGATTGGGGTTCCCAAGGAATTGGCCGTTTGACAGATGTGGCTGTTAGATATCCAATGCCCCACGAAGTCCACCCCATGTGGTCCGATAATTCAGCATATTTCATGGCACCCAAAGAATTCCCTTCTATAGAGGAGATTAGGACAAATCATGATATGATGACTGATATACTCAAAGAAGAAGGAGTCAATCTCCATTGGTGGGAATTTGATTTCCCCCCCGAGGGACCTCATGGTTTACTAAAAAGAACCATGTCAAATATAGGCTTGGTGATAAACGGAGGTGCGATCATGCCGAGAGCGGCTGCACCATGGATAAGGGGAAGAACGCGACATGCGATGCAATGTTATGTGGAAATGGGAATTCCCATACTTTTGACCATACACGGACATGGAATTCACGAGATAGGGGCAACTCAGTGGTTGGCAGAAAACATCTGGATGACCTACTTATCTACTGATGGAAACCAAGAGGCAATCGACCAAATTACTCCTGTCATGCGCGCTTCTGGAGTTGAACATATACAAGTCACTCGCCCCCCCGGTCCCCATGAATCATTTTCGTGGAGAGACGGACATTGTATGCACCTAGATATGTGGTTTGCACCAGTAGATATTGGATTGGTACTATTATATCCTGGATTCTGTGATTATGAAACACAACGATGGTTGAAAAGTCAAAACGTGGAGATTATAGAAGTATCTGAAAAAGAACAAAGAGAGAGTTTTCCTTGCAATTTGATAATATTGGAGCCAGGCAAAGTGATGATCAATGGTGCAGCAAAAGAAACAATCAAAAACCTAGAATCTAGAGGAATCGAAACAATTTCAGTCGACTTTGATTACGCCAAAAGCTATGGTGGTGGTATTAAATGTGCAACTTCATTCCTTCGAAGAGACGAGGGACCTCACATTGAAGAATTAGGAGAAGGACCGGCACATTAAACTCAAAAAAATTTCAAAAATTATAGCCTAGAAATATAATCTAAGATCGAGTCGGGCAACGAAGTTAATTCATACCCAAAGTCCTCGGCCGCCCGGGAATGACTCACAATTGGTGGCCTCCCCCATGGCTTCGCATCATCATTCCAAGTAACTGGTGTACCTGTGAGTTCCTCAATGAGTGCTGCTAGATCTCTAACCGAAATCGTATGGCCTCCTGTATTATAAACTGGATGTGAGGGTGAATCTGCATCCAAAATGAGACTAATTAGACGTACTGCATCGTTTACGTACACCATATTGAGTTGATCATCTGGGGACAGATCTATCTCGCATGCTTCTCCAGCCACTGCCTTTTGAACAAACTCCGCCGCCCACATGAATTTTCTCCCAGGCGATGTGATGTACCCACGAATCCTTCCAGGTCCAAATACCAAGCTAGGTCTGACTCCATGAACACTCAAACCATGATTTGCCGCATAAACAAGAGATTGGTGCTCATTCAATTGTTTGGTGGCTGCGTAAAGAGTTTCATTTGGATATCGATAATACGAAGGTAGTGGTTTTGATTCCTCTGTGATAGTGTGTCCATATGGGTAGTCATAGGACTTTCCATAGATTCCATAGGTACTCGTCCAAACAACTCGAGACACATCATGCTCAACAGATGCGCGGAGTACGTTGTCAAAACCCATGCAATTTACTGCAACCGCTTTGGTTGGGAATTTATGAGATGCACCACCCACTATGGCAGACAAATTAACAATTTTTTCAACACCTTTGGTGCTGACCAACTCTGAAATATATTCATAATCTGTCACGTCACCTTGGACCAACTCGATAGATGGATGTTTTAAAAGTTCGTTCGGGGCCACATCCATGCAGATTACCTCATTACCTGAATCTGCTAGGTAATTGGCCAGATCGATTCCAATGAAGCCAGATGCTCCAATAATTAAAATAGTCATTATCTTGTTTATATTGTACAGGGGACATTATCAAATATTGGATTCGAACAGGCGAAAAATCCGACGCATAATTGGCATATTTTGCCTATAAGAAGAATTATCTTGATCAGCGCACTACATTTGCACAAGTACATTTCTTATTTAATTTTCATTTCACCATGCCTTCTCCATTTTCTCTACAAAATTTGAGTTCGGGAGTTCAAACTTTTAAAAACGATGGAAGAAGCAAAGTTCTAGTCTCTGTAGCACTTGGCTGGTTTCTAGTTTTAGGCATGCGTCTTGTTATGCCTGTTATTTTACCCGGGGTCATCCTTGAATTTGGTTTATCTTTAACCGCAGCAGGGGGTGCAATTACTATACTGTGGATTGCATATTCGGTAGTTCAATTCCCTGCTGGAATTTTTTCAGATAATTTTGGTGAACGCAAGATTCTCACTTTGAGCATTTTGATTGGAACTCTTGGAGTTATCCTCTTTTCACTTACCTCTAGTTTCAACTTTTTTATATTCGCCTGTATAATTTTCGGCCTGGGATCTGGTCTCTTTGGAACTCCTCGTGTAACTTCACTCTCAAAAATATATCCTGAAAATGATGGAACAGTTTTAGGATTCACTTTCTCTGCAGGCAACTTTGGATCTGCCGTATTGCCCTTCATTGCTGGTATTTTGGCGACCTATTTTGGATGGAGATTTGGATTTATTTTTTGCATTCCTCTTTTTATCATCACAATTTTCTTACTTTGGAATTCTCCATTCAAACCCCCTTCATCTTCAACATGGGGGCGTTATGAAGTTTCTAAAAACATCCGACTACTTATCGATGGATTGTCTAAAAGAGATGTTTTATTAGTTAGTAGTGCAACTCTTTTATCCGTTTTTACATTTCAAGGATTCACATCATTCTTTCCCCTCTTCCTCATCACTATGAAAAGCACCAGTGCTACTATGGCAACAACGATTTTCTCTGTGTTCTTCATTACTGGTGCAATATCCCAACCCATTTCTGGGATAATTTCTGATAAATATGGAGAACGAAGACTACTGTTATCTCTTGCAGCATTGCATACCATTTGCCTCTTGTCACTACCTTTCATCCATGGCACTGTTCCCTTAATTCTTCTCTCGATCCTACTCGGAACCCGTGCAGGACTTGCACCTGTAAACAATGCTTACTTGGCTTCTTCCATCCCCTCTAAAGTACAGGGATCTGGACTGGGACTTCTAAGATCCATTTTCATTGGTCTTGGGGCTTTGGCTTCTTTTATGGTTGGATTTATAGCAGATAACTATTCTTTTGATCTCGCATTCATATCTCTGGGTGGTTTGTTTTTCATAGTTACCGTGTGCTATTTCTTCCTACCACCTTCGCGAGAATAATCCGTTTATTCCTTTATCACTTCTATCCCTTGATCCCGAATCCTCACAGGGTCTAATGCTTCCTCACGTAGAATTTGGTCATATTCCCTCTCACATTGTTCAGATGTTTTCTGTAGATCCTGTGCTCGCTTACATAACTCATCTATATTTTCAGGGATCTCCCTCATGTGAACAATCCAATGATTTATTAAATCACTCATCCTCCGAATTGGAGATGTAAAATGCCCATAAACATCGAAGTTCAATGCATGGTGTCCACCAAATGGATCTGCCATATACATGGCCCTTGGCATTACTTTTAAGACTGATCTTTTTATTTTTTCAATTTGATACCCCTCTGCTGCTTCTATGGCAACATTGACGGCTATTCTTGGATCTTCCAAAGAAGCAGATGGGATATTTATTCCTGGGAGTTTTTGTATTTCTTGCAACGCAGAATCCCATTCCCGTGGAGTAGGCTGTGGATGGACTCTATACATAGCTTCTACCCCTCTATTCCACATCAATTCATGGGTCACGGCCTTATTCGCTTTAAGCATGCATTCTTCTACTATCATATGCGACCGATCCCTATTTTGATTAAGAACAAGGGACCCGTCATCTTTTCGCTGTTTTTGTAATCTTTCTGTGACTTCACAAATGGTTTTACACTCTTTGTGCAGTGGCAAATCTGGATCTCCTAATCTTTTTTCACATTCTCTATATGTTAGTCGTTCATCCGATCTAATCACAGATTTATATATGTCTATTGACTCATAACTCAGTGTATCTCTGTTAATATACATCTCCACTGTGTGCGCCAACCGATCTTCTCCCGGAACCAAGGAGCAGACATCTTCTGCTAAATACCTGGGTAACATGTGTATCGTGTGCCCTGACATATATGTTGAATTCCCCCTTTCCATGGCCAATTTCCAGGTTTTCGTATCAGGGGTTACATAATGCGTCACGTCTGCTATATACACCCAAATTCTGTACCCCTTTTCTTCCTCGGTAATGCTAAGAGCATCATCAAAGTCTTGTGCACTAGCCGGATCTGTTGTCCACGTGGTAAGTTCCCTCAAATCCCTTCTATTTTCAAGCTCAAGTGAGACTTCTTCTTTATTTCCATCCGCCCACCCCTTCGCCTCCTCAATAACATCTTCTGGAAATTGGTCTACTATCCCCAACTTCTCTAATAGGGATTCTCTTTTTCCAACTATTTGTTTGTAGACTTCCTCTGGAATTTTAATCGGACCGTCATTTCCTCCCTTTTCTTCTCTCTCTTCGTTCATGCTCTACAATACAAATTTTAAAGCTTCCTCCGATTTATTTTTTTCCATGCAGGTTATTTCTCGCCACAACCTCCGAAATGACACTATACGCGCCTTTGAATCTTCAATTCTAGCTACTTTCGGCGTCAAGCTACCCGGATCAACATATGAGTTAGTTGAACTATCACATTCCCAAATTGATTTGGTTCTACTTGACAAGGAACCTCTCGCATGTTATATTGATGGTTCCCCTTCTCTTACAGTAAAAGGTGCAAATACCTACGCACCTTCTAAAAACATTGTATTTGTGGACCAGGGAGCAATTCGCTTTGTTTCCAATGGCGCCGATATAATGAAACCTGGGATAACCAGAGTGGACTCTTCAATAGAACCTGGAGACATAGTGATTGTCCTCGAAGAAGCCCACGAAAAAGCACTCTGTATAGGGCGATCGATTGTACCTACTGCTGATATGCTTGGAAGTTCTGGAAAAGCTATTGAATCAATCCACTACGTTGGCGATGAAATCTACCACTTTTTCTGATCAAACTCAACTCATTTCTTCATCCACATCATAGCGCGTGTCACCGTCATATATGTATGTGATCTCATCCTCTTCGTCCAGCGTTTTCATATGGGAGTTATCACAATATGGTTTGTTTTTCGACAAACCACACATGCAAATAAATGCAGGCTCCTCACTAGCTGGTATTTTAAAAGGTCCTTTTTCCTCATGTATAACAAATCTTGCCATATCCGAACTTTTCTTTTTCAGATGTAAAAGCATTACAATTCATTCCTATTACCCGCATATTTAATCCTTAAAATCTTACCCATTCAAACAAATTTAACATAAAAATCCGGCCGTAAGAACTATGCCCTCTCCTGCGCTTTATCTACCTATGGGATTTGTGGACAAACTTCTTGGTGGCGGTAAACATACCATCGAAGATTACATAGCTCTAGATAGCGACGATATCGAGAAAACAGCGGCAGGAACATTTCAAGTTCACATTGCTGAAATTTCAAACATAGAGGATGTCATTGCGGTTAAAGACAAAATCTATGACGGCGACCTAGTAATTTCCAATATAACTCGATTAAGAACTAAAGATTCACTAATGAATCGTATTACTACTGAGTTAAATCAGGTAGCACAAGAAGTCGGTGGGGATATTGTTCTAAGCGGGGACGATCAAATAATCGCTGCCCCTGCTGGGGTCGTGATCAGCCGCGAAAAGATCGGACAGAAATAATTTTTCCACAAAAATATTTTTTATTCAACATCTTTCTTCATAGCTTTGCGCCGCGCTTTGGAATCTTTCCCAGTGGCTTTAAGTAAAAATTCATTTTTCACTGAAACGGCATCTGCAGCTAGTTCTATATCTCCATTTACAATTATTTCTGGTATCGGAAGCTCTTCAAAATCTACAATGAGGGTATCTTTCTTCCCCGGATATTTCCCCGCGCCAATGCTCACTTTTTTAAATATAGGGTTTACTGGATTTTCCACAACATATAATTCTTGACCCTCTTGAATTTCTGCACCTGTTATTGGTCCAAAATATTCTTCCACTGCTCCTTTTAGATCCACTATTCTCTCTTCTAACGTAGACCCTCTTTTAATTTCATATTCTTTCATTTTATATTTTTTTATCTCCTATCTTTGTTGAATCTTCTTTCAACTAATTTTTCGTCAATATATCCTTTCCTACACATGGGGCAAATATCCCCTTTCCGCAAGGACGATTCATATACTGGGGTCTGATATTCACATTGCTCACATACATACACTGTTTGAGTGTCTTTCCTTCTCCCTCTTATTTTCCCTACAGGATCTTGACTTTCCCCTTCTCCCACTTTCAACTCCATATCTTCTTGATTTGGAAATTCTACTACTATTTCTTCTTCTATTTCATCTTCTCTCAAAGATTTAGGAATCAATCCCCCTCCAAATTCAATATTCTCAATAGATGCATCTGGAAGCCCGGCATTAAACCCTTCATCCTCGCCAGCCACTTCTGGCCATTCTTCTACCTCTTCTTCAACAAATTCCACCCCACTCCCCTTTTCATTTCCTTCTAAACTTTCCCCAACTTCTTCTTCTAAATTCCTCTCCGAATCCATTTCATCATTTTCAATTTTTTGCTCTTCTATCCCTTCTACTACTGGCTCCACCCCAACTTCTTTATGCTCACTTAAAATCCGAGTTTTACCACACCTAGAACACATTCTATACTCTTGAATGACAGTAACAACCTCTCTCCCTTGTTCATTTCTTTCTTCTGATCTCTGAACATCGCCATACGAGTGACCAAAGATACATAGAACTCCCATTAATTTACCAGACACTTTCCTTTACCAAAAAGCCTACCTTTTATCATTTTAATTTTAGGTTCTCTTTCATGGCTTCTAATTGTTTCCTTGAAAACAAAGACGTAGGGCGATCCATGTGGACTCCGATTTCCCCAGAGAAAACTTGTAATCCAATTTTCTGCACCACTCGTGGAAGTGAATACCCCTTTCTGATCCATTTTCCCATCTCTATTTCTCTGCCTATTCCTCTTCTCCAATTCTGTTCATACATGTCAATCGTATCTATTTTGTTTGGATTAACTATACTTGCTGCACAGTTTGATGCTATCAGGCCATAGACTATTCCCCCTCCTGTGAATGGTTTTGTTTGGCTCGCCGCATCTCCTATCAAAAATCCCCTCTTAGTACTGACACTTCTAGGGGGGCCAATTGGTATCATTCCTGAACATCTATTCTCCACTTGAACTCCTTGAGAGTCAATTAATTTCTCAAATTCTCCTATTATATCTATGTCGGGACTTCCTGCAATTCCATATTCTACACCCGCATTTCCTCTTGGTATCCGCCACGAGAAGAATCGTGGAACATTTAAATAAACATCAACAAAGTTCCCAAAGTCCACTGTAGATTCAAATCCAAGAATTCCATGCAGTAATTCATCTGGTTCTCTTATTCCTAGCGAACGTCTAACTCTAGAATTTGGCCCATCACACCCTACCACCATCTTGGTATTCACTTCCCGTTTTCCATCCGGTCCTCTAACCTTGACAACCACTCTCTCTTTTAGTTCTTTGACACCGATCACTGTGCTTCTTTCCTCTATTTCTGCACCGGAATCAATCGCCATTTTTGCCAGACAACGATCCAACCCAACTCTATCAATTACGTTGGAAATGGGTTCATTTTTATAAAATGTATGGGCCTTTCCATTTGATCCATTCACATGAAATCTCGCACCAAAAATTTCATTTTGAATTAACTTGGATTTATTTTTCTCAGATATATATCTCCATAAATCCAAACTCACATGCCCCGAACATGATAAGGGAGCTCCCACTTCTCCTCCTTCAAACACGACGATTTTGTTCCCCAACTCTGCACTTTTATGTGCAAAGTGAGACCCAGAAGGACCTGCACCTACAACTACAAAATCATACATTCTACTATCTATATTTGTATTCCACTACTTGAGTTTCCCTTTTAGATACTGTGCAGTGTATGATTTCCCATTCCCAATTATCTGTTCCGGTGTTCCTTCGGCCACTATCTCTCCCCCCTTCTCTCCTCCCTCTGGACCTAAGTCAATTATATGGTCTGCATTTTTTATCAAATCAAGCTCATGCTCAATAACCACTACTGTATTTCCTCTATCTACCAATCGGTGCAATACCTCAATCAATTTAGCTTCATCTTCAGGGTGAAGCCCTGTAGTTGGCTCATCCAATAAGTATAATGTATTCCCCTTTTCTCTTTTCCCCAACTCTTGAGACAACTTTACTCGCTGGGCCTCCCCCCCTGATAATGTCGTAGACGATTGCCCAAGTTTCATATATCCTAATCCCACATCATATAGCAAATCTAGACTTCGAAGAATTTTCTTATTATTCTCAAAAAATTCTCTTGCTTCCTCTATCGACATATCAAGAACATCTGCAATATTTTTCCCCTTATATCTGACCTCCAAAGTCTCATCATTATATCTTGACCCTTTGCATTCTTCGCACACGACATAGACATCTGATAAAAAGTTCATCTCTATCCTCACATCACCTTGACCATTACAAATCTCACATCTCCCTCCTTTGACATTAAATGAAAATCTACCCGGTTTATATCCACGTTGAAGGGCAACTTTAGTTTTCGAAAATAATTCTCGGATATGTGTGAATACTCCTGTATATGTTGCAGGATTCGATCTAGGAGTTCTACCTATTGGATTTTGATCAATTAATCTTACACTTTGAATTTGATCATATCCTTCTATACTTCCATGGCCACCCGGAACAATCGATCTATTTTTATGAATTTTCTGAGCTAAACCTTTGTATAATACTTCGTGAATTAAAGTAGATTTTCCGGATCCAGAGACACCTGTAATAACCGTTAAAATACCCATAGGTATGGAAACATCAATATTTTTTAGATTATGTTGAAATGCATTTTTGATCTCTATATTTTCTTTTGGGGATCTCCTTTTTTCTGGTATTGGTATTTCCATCTTCCCTGAAAGATATTTCCCAGTTAGGGAATCTTTGCATTTCATAATTTGCTCCACCGTCCCCTGTGCCACCAATTCCCCACCATTCCTCCCGGCACCCGGACCTATGTCTGCAATATAGTCTGCCCGAAACATGGTTTCTTCGTCATGTTCCACAACAATCAGTGTATTTCCCATATCTCGCAATCCCTCGAGGGTATTTAACAATCGATCATTATCCCTCTGATGGAGTCCAATAGATGGTTCGTCTAACACATATAATACTCCCACCAATCCAGATCCAATTTGTGTTGCAAGCCTTATCCTTTGACTTTCTCCCCCTGAAAGAGTTCGTGCCTCCCGGTCCAAAGTCAGATATTCCAATCCCACCTCGCACATAAATCTCAACCTAGAATGAATTTCCTTTATAACCTGCTCTGCGATCTGTTTCTCCCTGTCATTTAATTCTTGATCTAAATTTGTAAAATAAAGCAGAGCATCTCCTATGCTCATTTGATTGATTCTTGTTATGCTATTTCCTGCAATTTTAACCGATCTGCTTTCCGGTTTTAACCTGGTACCTTCACACGAAGCACAAGTAGTTATGGCCATATATTTCTCAATATGCTCTCTAGTCGATTGAGAATCTGTCTGAACATATCTTCTTTCTAAACTCGGAATTATTCCTTCGAATGGGCCTTCTCTCCATCTCATTCCCCTCCTGGTCCACCTCCTCAATTGCACTTTCTCTTTCGTACCCCACATAAACGCATTTTGAACCTCCGGGTCCAATTCTCCAAATGGGGTATCCACCGACACTCCAAAATGGTCCGACAACGAGTCTATCCAACCCTTGTAAACTGGTGCTTTATAATTCCATGGACCAATCGCTTCTTTTAGAGGGGCATTCTTATTTCTTATCACCAAATCTTGAACTACTTCTTTCATATGCCCGAGGCCTTCACATTTCGGACATGCACCATGTGGACTGTTAAATGAAAAAGATCTGGTTTCTATTTCTGGCAAATCTATTTTACAATTGCTGCAAGCAAATTCTTCGGAAAATTCTACGATCAATCTCGAATCTGTTTCACCCGAAAGATCTCCAGTTCTCCTAAATTGGGCACCTAGCTTTATATCTGAAGAAGGATCTGGAACAATAATTTTTATTACGCCTTTTGCTTCTGTCAATGCCGTCTCAACAGAATCCGTAATCCTTGAACGCGCATTTTCAGACACTTCTATTCTATCTACTATTATATCAACCGAATGATCATATGTTTCTTCCAATTCCGGGATCTCTACAGCCAAATCATATTCTTCCCCATCCACTTCTGTCCGTGTATACCCCCTCGCAATCAAATCTTTGAATAGTTCTTTGAACGCTCCCTTTTGATCCCGAACTACCGGGGCTGCAATTTTTATTTTTGACATTTCGGGCAGTTCCAAAATGCGATTTACCATTTGTTGAGCTGACTGCTTTCCCACTTCTTCCCCACAAATTGGACAATGTGGAATTCCTATCCTCGCGTATAATAACCTCAAATAGTCATGCATTTCTGTTACAGTTCCCACAGTCGATCTAGGATTATTCGCTGCGTTTTTTTGATCTATCGATATTGCGGGGGATAAACCCTCTACCGACTCAACCTCTGGCTTATCCATTTGACCAAGAAAATTTCTCGCATACGCACTTAAAGATTCTATATACCTCCTCTGCCCCTCTGCGTAGATCGTATTGAATGCCAACGACGATTTTCCAGACCCTGAAACACCTGTAATTACTATTAATTTATCTCTTGGGATTTTTATGTTCAGATCTCTAAGATTGTTTTCCGCCGCCCCCCTCACTTCAATATATTCTTTTACCATTATTATTATCAACTATAATTCCAATATAAATTTCGCAACAACCACTGCTTATTCTCCCTACTCATTACACTCTTTCTGGTAACCATCCTCCATGGATTTCTAAATTTGCACCACTGATATAATCCGATTCCCGACCAAGGAAAAACAGCATGGATTTTGCCATCTCTTCCAACTTAGCCGGCCTTCCCATCGGAATTTTTGCGGGAAAATTATCTGAATTTTCTACAACATATGGGGACAATAAATTAACTGTAATCCCACTCCCCGATGTGTCAGAAGCAAGCATCCGCGTAAACATCTGAACTCCTGTTTTCGAAACGAAATATGGGAAATTCTTTGTGTTAACTAACCCCTTTTCACTTGAAGCATAACCTATGTTTATTATTCTTCCCCATGCATTTTCACGCATTTTTGGAAGTGCCCTTTTTGAACATAGATATGTGCCTGTGAAGTTAGTCGCCATTACTCGCTCCCACGTTTCAAAATCAATATCTTCCCAATGTATTGGGGCATAATCCCCTACATTATTAATTAATATATCAACCGATCCCAACTTACTTTCTATTTCTTTGAATAGACATTCCACCCCTTCTGGATTTCTTATATCCGATTTCACTTTTATCGCATCAACCCCATTTAATCTAATTTCTTCCACTGCTTTTTCTGCTAGCTTTTCATTTTTCAGATAATGTATCACGACCTGCGCCCCACCTCTTGCCAATTCCAATGCAAGCTCCTTTCCTATTCCTCTAGAACTACCTGTCACCAATGCAACTTTCCCCGAAAGATCTAGTAGACCACTCATTAGTTTTACCTACGCTTCTCTACATACTATAGACTATCCATCTCCGTGTTCATCGACAATTACTACTTTTCCTTCAATTACATCTATATTTATCAATGTTTTAACTTGATACCCCTTATCCCCCGCTCTATTCTCACCCCCCACTTTGTTTATAACTGCAATAACATCAACAACCTCTGCACCTATTTTCTCCAACGCTTCCATTATTGCAATTATGGTCCCCCCTGTGGAAATAACATCATCCAACAAAAGAACCCTATCTCCCTCTCTAATGTCATTTATATACATCTCATTTTTCGAGTATCCCGTTTCTTGCATCAATGACACTTCTCCCTCTAGTCCGTATTCTCTTTTCCGGACAACCACTAGAGGTATGTCTGTAACTAGTGACAGGGCAGTGGAAATGTGTATTCCCATAGCTGCAGGTGTAACTATTTTATCAATGTTTTCTAAGTTCTCCCTCTTAACTTTGTTAATTATTTTAATCACAATTTCTCTCAGGAGCCCAGGCTCTAGCATTGGAACTCCATCTGATATCGGATGGACAAAATAATGATACCCATCCTTTTCTATTATTGGGGCATCTAAAAGCGACCTCTTCAACCAATCCATATTCTACCTGTCCCTTGGGCCTAAAAAAAATCTTCGGAAATATATTTTCTCCCCTCTGAAAATTCTAGTTTACCCCTTTTCGCCGCCGAACGAAGCCCTTAATTCAGTTTAGAGTCAGAAACGTTTGATTGTGGAACTTAATTTCCTTTCCATGGCTGTAATTATTTTCCTACCCTTTTTTGCAGCTGCATTCACCTTCTTCATTTATCCGATCTTAAAAGAAAAAACAGCCCACTTCGCAGCATTCATAGCCCTAATTTGTGCGTTTTTAATCCTAAACCTCATTGGAACTACTGGGTCAATTTCCATCCCTCTAATTTCTTCTCTGGATATTCACCTTCGTTTTTACGTCGATGGACTATCAATCCTTGTTGGTTTGCTGGCCTCTGGTATGGGACTATTGACTTTCATTTATTCTTTTGGATATATGAAAACAAAGACCCCAAGCCCGACTTATTATGCATCCTTATTAGTATTCATGGGGTCTATGCTCGGAATAGTTTTCTCCGCAGATTTAATCGTCCTTTTCGTTTTCTGGGAATTGACCTCCCTCTCCTCATACCTACTAATTGGGTATTTTAACCACGAATCCACTTCTAGATCTGCTGCAAAGAAAGCACTAGTAATCACTTCCCTTGGTGGATTCTTCATGCTTCTTGGATTTTTACTCATCCATTCCATCACCGGCAGTTTCGATCTAACCTTCCTCCTCTCTCAACCCGAATCTATCCAATCTATTCTTCGGGAAAATGGAATTTTCTTGCCCATTCTTTTTGCTATCATCATTGCAGGTGCATCCAAATCTGCACAAATACCATTTCACATTTGGTTACCAAGTGCGATGGTTGCTCCAACTCCCGTTTCTGCCTTTTTGCATTCTGCAGCTATGGTCAAAGCAGGAGTCTATATTCTTGGGAGATTCCACCCAATTTTAGCTGGAGATGAGTGGTCTCTTATTCTCATCACACTTGGAATCGCCACAATGCTCATCACTGCATTTTTCGCTATAATCTCCACCACTCTCAAGGAACTTCTTGCATATTCTACTGCGTCCCATATCGGTTTAATGCTGATCGGTTTTGGTATACCTCTGACATTAACCGATGTACCCCAGTCCCTTGGTTTTGCATCTGGATCTTTTCACTTATTCAATCATGCTCTGTTCAAAGCAGCTCTGTTTTTCATCGCAGGAATTATAGCTTGCCAAGTGGGGATAACTACAATTTCTGAAATCAAAGGTTTGCGGAAGAAACTACCTCTAACCGCAGGTTTTGCAGTTTTTGCTTCTCTATGTATGGCTGGAATTCCACCCACTAGTGGATTCTATTCCAAAGAACTACTCTTTCAAGGCATATACGCGGTCGCTAATAATTATGGTGGGATTTCGTGGGTTCTACCCCTCCTCACAATCATAGCTAGTGCATTTGCAGTCGTCTACTCTCTCAAATTCGTAATGATATTTTTTGGTACCCCCCTCTCCGATCAACAAGGCGTTTCTTCTCCTCCCCTTTCCATGACGATCCCCACTTCTATTTTAATCCTATTATTTTTTCTCACTATTTTCTACCCTCTCTTCCCCCTAGATATCATTTCCCAATCTGGATCTCCATATTTACAAGATATCTCCACTTTGCACGTTGGACTCCCTACCCACATTGATCCTCCTTTGTTGATGAGTCTTTTGTCCATACTATTTGGAATTGTACTATTTTTAAAACATGAACAGATTCTAAAAGGAATGTCTTCAATTTTACCATTCACATACTTTAGTGCAGATTCGATATATCTCTCTATAATTTCCACACTAGAGATTTGGAGTTCTTCCCTCACTTATAGGACTGAACGAATCCTTTTGAGAACCCACATAATTTGGTTACTCGGGCTTATCGGAACATTGGTTTTAGCGAGCCTTTTCTATTTGAAACCAAATTTCCTTATGATATCCGGACCCCCCCTCCGACTTGATTTCTTGGTATTTCTCCTTATTATCGCTCTAGGTGCCTTCGCGGTAGTCCGGGCAAACTCTCACATCATGGGTGTTTTATTCCTTTCCATTCTCGGGTTTATGATTGCAGTATTTTACCTACTTTCAAATGCACCAGACGTCGCATTAACTCAACTCGCAGTTGAGACTCTCATTCTTGTAATATTCTTAGTTATAATCGGAAAACTTCCTGCTTACTACGGGGAGACATCTTCCCCTCGTGTGATGCGGGATATATTACTATCTCTTTTCATAGGGGTGACTATTTTCTTCACAGTTCTCCTCGCAACCACCTCTTCAGTTTCGAAAAACATAGCAACGTTTTTCATTGATAGGGCTAGCTACCCCTCGGAATACACCGAAAACATCATAGTTGATTACGGGGGAGGGACTAACATTGTCAATGTGATTCTAGTCGATTTCCGTGCATTGGACACCTTGGGGGAGATATCCGTTGTGGCACTCGCTGCACTTTCCATCTTGACTATTTTATCCTCGCGAACATCTGGGGGCCAATCATGACCACGTTGATTACCCGAACTGCAGCAAGAATTGTTGCACCTTTGATTTTTGTTACCGCTGCGATACTTTTCATCCAAGGGCATAATTCAATTGGAGGTGGATTCGTATCTGCTGTTTTAATAGTATCTGCTATAGCTCTACTTTACATAGCGTATGGGACTTCGGACCTCACCCGGCTACTAAACATTTCTCCATCTACACTCAATAGGAGAATACTTGTATCTGGCCTGCTGCTGATCCTCATCACTGGCTCTATACCCATTTTGTTCAACATGCCTTTCTTAACTCAAGCATTTTTAATTCTCCCACCTCTTCCATTTTTAGGAGAACTAAAAATCTCAGGGGCCATCTTATTCGACTTAGGTGTTCTTTTCACAGTTACTGGCTCTTTACTTTCTATCTTGTCGGGGGTGAGTCGCTAAAATGACTCCATTAATCTTAGCACTAATACTTGGTTCCCTCTTCTCACTTGGAACCTTTCTACTCCTGCGAAGGGATCTCCTGAAAGCAATTTTAGGCGTTATCATCCTCGGCCAAGCAGCAAATGTTTATTTGATCACCATTGGAGGAATTTCTGGTACTGTTCCTGTTCTATCTGATAGCAGTTCTTTAATTTCTATAACTGATCCCCTCGTCCAAGCATTAGTCTTAACTGCAATAGTCATCAGCCTAGGAACAACCGCATTCGTACTTGTACTTTTACTCCGCACTTACGATGAACATGGGACATTAGACATAGACCGACTCTGGGGGCAACTATGAGTACGTCTACAGCGATCGTAAGCCACTCTCCCGTACTACCTCTGCTAATTGCATTGCTAACTGCATGTTTAACCCTACTATCTAGGCGATCTCTTAAATTGACAATTTCACTGAGCTTACTTGGCACTTGTGCTTATATTGCGTCTGCTGTATCTCTGCTATTTTCAGTTCAACATGGCCCTCTTGTATATCAATTTTCTGCATGGCCCGCCCCTTATGGGATCTCATTTGTTGCGGACTCTTTCGCACTTCTTTTACTATGCATCACCGCCATAGTCACTGCAGGGGTCCTACTCTATTCGATCACCACTATAGATGAATCAAAACAAAAATTCTCTTACCACTCTCTTTTACACTTCATGCTTTTCGGTGCCACCGGTGCACTCTTAACTGGGGATTTATTCAATCTCTTTGTCTGGTTTGAAGTAACTCTCATGACGAGCTACGTTCTTGTCACATTCTATTCAACTTCCAAACAAACCAAGGCAGGGATGACGTATGTAATTCTCAATCTCATTGGTGGTGCATTTATGCTAATTTCCATCGGTGGGATCTATGCCACCACTGGGACTCTTAATTTGGCAGATTTATCCCATAGATTGTCTCAACCCGATCTATACAATATTTCTATGCCTTCTGTTATCTTATTTTCCATGATTCTTTTTGTTGTTTTTGCTCTTAAGTCTGGATTGGTTCCTCTTCATTTTTGGGTCCCTCTAGTCTACCAAGCAGCACCTTCTCCCATATCCGCTCTTCTTTCTGGGGTAGTAAAAAAAGTAGGTCTATACGCTATGATTCGGATATTTTTCACAGTATTTCCCTCAGGTGATTCCACCCTCCCCGGAGAGCTCTCAATTTTGACAATTTTCGGAATATCACTTTTCATATTGTCTGCCACAAGTATAATTTTCGGTGGAATATCTGCACTTAGTCAAGATAATATTGACAATCTGTTGGCTTATTCTAGTATAAGCCAAATGGGATTCATAATGCTACCACTCTCACTCGCAGCTCTGTTTCCCTCTATACGACAAATGGCGCTCATAGCAACTATAATCTTAACTTTGAACCATTCTCTCGCCAAGGCCTCCCTTTTTCTCGCTAGTGGTTGTATAAAAAATGCTATTGGATCTGCAAACCTTTCTGATTTAGGCGGTCTCTCTCGCCACTCTCCAATTCTTTCTATTTCTGTATTTGTCTCCATATTTTCTTTAGTGGGGATTCCCCCAATTTTTGGATTTTTCGGAAAATTACATCTTCTAATTCTGCCCCTAAATACAGAACCCATTCAGACAATGTATTCCAGCCTTTTCATTTTAATCCTATTAGTGGGGACTGTTCTCTCCTTCCTCTATGCCATACACCTGTGGAATACGGGATTCTGGGGGGAAATTTCATCCACGGTATCTGATTCAACCATTCCTGTGCAAAACCAGTACATCCTTCTATTCTTCACCCTCATGTTAATTTCCCTTGGGGTCGGTTTCGAGTCCATTTCCCCTCTAATTGAATCAGCTTCTCGTTCCGCAATAGATAGTTCTGGCTATATAGAAGCCGTTCTGTATCATAGGTAGACTCTCAATCATGTATATTTTAGAAAAGACCAAAACTTGGATTCCTTTCGGTGTATTCTTATCCTTAACTTGGATTTTTGTCCGTGGTGTCCACCCACCCCTTTCTAATTTTCTCATCGAATTTGTTTTCGGTCTTGTAATCTGCTTGCCCATTGCATATGGCTTCCGAAAATTTTTCCCCGAATATGTTTCGATAGGGGCTATACTCTCCTCTTTTCCTTACATAGCGCTGTTTGTAATAGTTTTCCTGAGGGATTTGGTATCTGCAAACATCGATGTAGCATTTCGTATTTTAAACCCAAGCTTGCCCATCAAACCCGCGGTTATTGTAGTCCCCCTTCGCGTAAAAAAACCCTTCTCCATCACAACCATAGCCAACAGTATTACTCTAACACCTGGGACTCTCACTCTAGATTATATTGAAGAAACGAATAGCCTATTGATCCATACAATTGACGGAAGCGACGTCGAATCTATCCTTAAAACCATTCATATCTGGGAGGAATATGCACTCAATATCTTTCACGAATTGCCTACTAAAACCCCTCTAAAAAAAGTTTTCTCTGACTCCATGGAGGGCAATCGTGGCTGAACTATTCTCCTTTACTCTGCTTCTAACATCTGCCCTAATTCTGATTTCCATTCTCACTTTGTTTTGTGGCTATCGCGCATTTATAGGACCCACCGTCCCCGACCGTGTGATTGGGATCGATGCCATCGGAACCAACATCACTGCTATAGCCATATTGTTAGCCATTTTAACCTCATTTGATTACTTTGTTTTAGTAGGACTAGTGCTGGCCATTATCGGATTTATAAGCACAATTGCAGCGGCAAATTATATTTCAGAAAGTGAGGTTATCCAATGATCAATATGCATACTCTTTCTGTAGCCCTCAATTCAACACATTCACCACGGAGCATGTTTGTTATGTTCTTTATTATCTTAGGATGTTTCTTCCTCACTGTAGGTACACTTGGCCTCTTGCGATTGCCTGATGTTTATAATCGACTCCACGCCACTAGTAAATCCACAACCCTCGGCGCAGCTTCTATTTTCTTTTCTGGATTTTTACATTATGGGTTCCAAGGAATGGGGTTGACATCTTTAGTCGGAGTCCTTTTTCTCTTTTTAACTGCACCGACAGGGGGCCATATGATTTCTCGAGCAGCCCAAAAAATGGGAGTTGAATTTTTCGGCGATGTCACGTGGCCTATCCACTCCGATTCTCAAACCCACTTAAATGAAGATGCAATTTCAGACGAAACAGAAGTTTAATGTATCCTTTGATTTCTTTCTAATCTGTTTTTATCTCTTTGGATAATTCTTCCGCTATTTTTACACCAACTACCCTTTTCGAACCCTCCACTTCTATAATCTCTCCCATTCGAATAATCTTCACTTCTGTGTCTTCTAAGCCCATTACTCTTGCATTATTGGAAACAACAAATGCGAGCCCAACACGTTCTAAAAGTTCCTTCGACCGTTCAATAACCATTTTTTGGTCTTCTTCTATCTCTGCTTTGAAACCCACTATAACCATGTCTGGAAATTCCTTCCGAACCGCATCCACCAACTTTGGTTTCCGATGTAATTCCAATTGTATACTCTCCCTACCTGATCTTAATTTTTGTTCTAATGGATCCATGCCATAGTCTGAGATGGCAGCGGCAGAAACCAATACATCAGCTTCGCGTGAAAGATTTATTACCCTCTCAATCATTTCTTCTGCACTTTGTACTTGGTGTGTATCGACATATGGGATATTCTTTCCACTATGTACTAGACTCACTTTTGCCCCCTTTATGTAACAGCCTCTGGCAACATTTTCTCCCATTTTCCCCGAGGAAAGGTTCGTAATAACCCGTATGGGATCAATTTGCTCACGAGTGCCTCCTGAAGTAACTATTATATGTTTCCCCCCGAGTGGTTTTAAATCAACAGCCCTCTCTACCTCAACAATTATAGTCTCTGTATCTGCTATTTTTGCCTTTCCTTCTTCCACAACTGGATCTGCAAAATTAACTCCCCATGACTCGAGCCGTTCTTGTGCTTCAATGATTCCGGGATGATTTGCCATAGGTTCATGCATAGCAGGAGCAACAACTATCGGTATTCCCGATCCGATTGCCGTAGTTACACATGTAGTTACGCAGGTATCATCAATCGCTGCTGCCATTTTACCAATCGTATTTGCTGTTGCTGGGGCAATTAATAGTACATCTGCCCATCCATTCTCTCCACATAGCTCTATATGTTCTACTTTACCCGTTATCCCTGTGACAACCGCATTCCCCGTTGCATATTCCACTGCCCACGGGTGGATAATTTTTGTTGCATCCGATGTGATAATTCCCCTCACATTGGCCCCTCTTCGTTTGAATTCGTGTGCAATTTCTACAACCCTGACTGCAGCAATGCTACCTGTAATCCCTATTGCCACATTCACTCCTTTGAGCATCTATTAGGTATCTCTGAATTCCCCATTTAATAACATGGCGATGTGTATGGGGACTTTTTATAGATTTTCTCCCATTTTGATTTATTTCTACGCCATTTTTTCTAATAAAAACCAATAGACTGGGCATCATTTTTTCTTTATACGTTTAATCTCATCTATTCCTACCATAAGCGCAATAGACTTATACTTACCTTGGCAATCGGGCGGATAGGTACACGCAAGTGAGAATTCTCATAATCGGCGCCGGACAAGTTGGATACAGTATCGCAGAAAACCTATCCGACGCCCATCAAATCGTCGTTATGGATATCGATCCCGTTCGCGTCTCCGAGTTGACGTATTCGCTTGACGTCCTGGCAATCTGCGGGGATGGAAATGATCTTCAAAATATAGAAGAAGTAGGTGAAGTAGATCTGATTATAGCTTGCACCAACGACGACGAAAAAAACCTCATTGCGTGCGAGTCAGTCAAGTTACTTGGAGATACATTCACCGTTGCCAGAATAAAGAATTCCACTTTATTTAATTCATGGTCCCACTCCGAAGGCGCATTCGGGGTCGATTTCATGGCTTGTTCTGACCGATTAACTGCAGAAGCAATTGTCAATATAGCAGGGATACCTGCTGCCCTCGATGCTGACTCTTTTGCAGAGGGAAAAGTGCAAATGGCCGAGTTCGAAATCCGTCCCACTAGTACACTTCTCGATCAAACTATAAGTGAAGCAGACCAATTTGAGTCTTTAACCTTCGCCGCCATCATCACCGAAGATGAGATCGTTATACCTAGTGGCTCTACCAAAATCCCCCTTGGATCTAGATTGGTGGTCATTGGGACTCCTGAAAGCGTTCAAGACTTTTCTTCCACAATCGAACCAACCACTACCGACATTAAAAGTACAGTTATCCTTGGAGGGAGTTCCATCTCCGCAGAAATCGCGTCCATCTTTACAACCCGTGGTATGTCTTCCACCTTGATGACCTCTGAAAAAGAATTATCACTCAAACTAGCAGAAAAATTACCCGATACTATAGTCATGTGCCATGACGTAACTGATATCGATTTCCTTGAATCTGAAAACGTAACTCAATCTAATCTAGTAGTCATACATTTAGGTTCCGACGAAGAAACTCTCTTAGTCTCTTTGTTAGTCAAACAATTAGGTGCCTCTCGAATAGCAGCAGTTGTCAATTCTGGAAACTATATTCCTTTATTCAAAAATGTTGGTATAGATGTGGCTGTTAACCCCCGGGAAGTCACTGCAGAAGCCCTTATTCATTTCACCCATAATATAAATACAAAGCATGTGGCAATTCTAGATTCTAACAGAGTAGAAATTCTTGAAATTGAAATTGATTCCAGTAGTAAACTATCTGGCAGAAGTGTCCAAGAAATAACTTCCAAAATGCCTTCTTCTGTCGTAATAGGGGCCATAGTTAGAGACGGTGAAGTTCTTGCTCCTAGGGGTGATACAATGATACAATATGAAGATAACATTGTAATTCTTATCGATGTATCTGTATCTGATAAAATCCTTAAACAATTATGACCTCTCGGATAAATTGGAAAGCTTCACTGAGTCTCACTGGTACCATTACTAAATGGTTAGCAATCGCACTTTTGCTACCTCTTTTCGTTGCAATCTATTATGGGGATCCCCTTCTCCCATTCATAATAACAATGGGAATCGCCCTATTTATTGGGTCTTTTTTCGAAAGACTAGATCCCGATCCGCACATGAGCTTGAGGGATAGTTTTCTGATGCTAGTACTTGCTTGGATCACCGTCGCATGTATTGGTGCAATTCCATACTTAATCGCAACAGCGGGAACTACTTCCACTCTAGCTAGTCCGATAAATGCCCTATTCGAAAGTGTTAGTGGGTTCACGACCACTGGCGCCACAGTCATAGGCGATTTGTCTGCTGATCATTACACACCTTCTATTTTATTATGGCGCCAATTTACCCAATGGCTAGGTGGGATGGGGATCGTCGTTCTTGCCCTAGCCATAATACCTGAACTGTCTCCTGGAGGGGCACGCCTACTCGACGCAGAAGCACCTGGTCCTCGAATCAAAAAACTCACTCCCCGAATAGCTGAAACAGCACGTTTCTTTTGGATAGTTTACCTTGGAATTACCTTTCTTGAAGTCTTCCTATTGTATGGACTCCATATAATTGGACTTGCTCCAAATATGGATTTTTACAATGCACTTTGCCATGGATTCACGACATTAGCTTCTGGAGGTTTCTCTCCCGCAGTACGCAGCATTGAGACATTTTCAGCAGCAGTCCAATGGGTACTTATCCCCTTCATGATAGCTTCAGGAACTAACTTCGCTTTATTCTTCCATTTCCTAAAAGGCGATCGAAAAATTTTCTTGAAAGATAAAGAATTCAAATACTATTTCATCTTGATAGGCATCATTGCGACAATATTTGCTATCTTATTTTTAAACAGTAACTTCTCAGGTTCTGCTTTCCAACAAACAACCATTCTTACTACTGTTAGGCATGCCATTTTCCAAACAGTTTCTGTAGTCACTACTACTGGTTATGTAAGTTTTGATTTTACAACATTAAGCCTGCCTGTCCAATATTTATTGCTCTTTTGCATGTTCATTGGAGGCAGCATCGGATCGACCAGCTGTTCTATTAAAATTCTTCGTTGGATAGTCATTTTAAAATCTCTTAGAAAAAATCTTTTTTCACTTATTCATCCAGATGCGGTCTTACCCCTCCGGTTCAATGATAGTATCTATGACGATTCCGAGATCAAAAAAATTCATGCATTCACCCTTCTGTTCCTCTTAATTTTCGCCATTTCTACCATTTTTGTAGTCCTCGATGCATCCCGCGTTGGAATTAATCTATCTTTACTCGAAGCGATGGGAGCTGTTGCGGCAACTCTTGGAAATTTTGGTCCCTCTTTCGGACCATCTGGTCCTATGGGTAATTATCTCCTGTTCCCCTGGACCTCGAAACTTTATATGTCCATTCTGATGATTGCAGGACGATTGGAAATTTTCCCCCTCATCATTTTACTAACAAGAGCATTCTGGAAATCCTAAGCCCTTTTACTATAATTACCCACCCTACCTTATTTCTACTCTATACTGGAATTGATTCCAATGCCCTTTCTATTATCCTAAGTGCATTGGGTCCCTCTTTCCATTCCACTACAATCTGTATTTCTCCCATCGAAATGCTCGCCTCAATTATCTGTATCTCATTCATATGACAAACCAAGATGAAATGACTTAATATTTTTGCATCTACTGGGCCTTCAACCACGATCTTTACCTGTTGATTAATTTCGTCAGAACTAATTGTTATATTCGCATCAATTCTTGCCATTTCCAACGGTGGAAGCTCTTTATTCAAACGTTGCAATGATACTGAAACTGCTGTGTCTTGTCCTTCTAAATCTAACATACGTGCAGCTGCAGAATAATTAACTATTCCTGCTCTAATCGCATCATATAGATATGGGGTTTTTCTTACTTCTCTCCGCGTAATGGCTGCGAGTGACATACTACCTTCTGTAGTGCCTTATAAAACAAAAACTATGCTGTGTTCATGTTCTGATCAATTGATATGCAATATACGTTCCTGCTATTATCACTGCCACACCTATTATGATTATCCAATTTTGTATAATTGCGAGCGAGGTGGCTGCCATTGTGATGCCAATCATCATCAATGCCACCAATGGAAGTCTCCCCGTGGGCATTACGGGATCTTTATCCACCACTTTTGGTTTTGGAATTGATAGTTTCTCATCCACTATAATCTGCGTTCTAATCTCTTTTGAGTCTTTTATTATAATTGTAGCATAAGCAGTCTCAGACCCATGGCCGGTTACTATTTTTACCCATCCTTCTGTCTCTGGAGCATTTTCTCTCACTCGGATTTCAAGTCTCACATTTTCCTGCTCTTTTAAAAACCGATTCGATGCACCCATATATGCAAACTCTGCAAGCTCGTCGCTAAGCTGTAAGTAAACGTGACATGGAGCACCGTTATTATATAATATCACTCCAAATGATCCACTTACTTCTATCGGATATTCTTCCACTTCAATCGAATTTGGAAATGCTCTATTAATTTGGATCTCTAGATCTGCAGACACAGTCTGTATATGGCAGAACAAGGTAAAAAGATATCTGGCAAGCTAGTTTGAATTTTCTAACGTAAATCAGGGGGGAGCATATTTGGTATCTCCTCTTCAATGGGATATTTTTCCCCACACTCTGTGCATGTAAGAGTTCCAGTTATAATCTTGTCTTCTTTCTCTTCAACCACGTTTAGTTCTAGTTCTTTCTTGCAAACTGGACAACAAAGAATATCAAGAAGATCTTTTCTCATGACCCTTAAGAAAACACATAGTATTAAAAATGTGACGGGATCTCTACCAATTAAATGGTCTTCTTTTCAAAATAGTCTCAGATCGACTCGGACCCACTCCAATTGCTATCACGTCAGCATCAACTTCAGACGCCACGTAATTTATATATTTTTGAGCCTGTTCCGGCAAAGAATCATACCCACTTTCTGCTATCTTCGACCAATCGCATTCTGGCCAACCTGAAAAATTTCTATATTCGGCCCGACATTCTCCCCACAATTCTGTTGTGGGGGGCAAAACACTTATACTTTCTCCCCTAAATTCATATGATTCTGCCACTTTTATGTCTCCCATTCCCGCAAGTACATCTATATGATTAATAACAATTCCTGTAAACCCATTCACCCGCGCAGCATGGCGCAACATTGGCATGTCCAACCACCCAACTCTTCTAGGTCGGCCCGTCACTGTTCCATATTCTCCTCCCCTTTCTCTAAGGTCATCCGCAAAATCACCTTCCAATTCTGTAGGCAAGGGACCTGTACCCACTCGCGACAGATATGCTTTCACTATTCCTATAATCTCTCCCTTTCCTATTATCTGAGGAGACACTCCACTCCCTGTCGCAGCATACCCTGAAGATGAATTTGATGACGTAACATGTGGATAGATTCCATGATCTATATCTAGTGATGTCCCCTGTGCACCTTCGAATATGACTTTGGCCCCCAATTTTATTTGCTCTGTTATAAATTCCCCAGATACAATGGCCATATTTTCCTTTTCAATTCTCTCAGCATAAGCACAGTATTCTCTATATATGGTTTCTAGATCAAATGACTCATCAATAACCGAACCAATCACATCTGAAGCCATTTTCGACCTTTTCTGAGTTAAGTATTCAAGCTTCTCCGAAAAAAGATTTTTATCAAGAAGATCCCCCACCCTGATCCCCCTTCGAGCCGATTTATCCTCATAGGTGGGTCCAATACCTCTTCCTGTAGTCCCTGCATCCATTTTCTTTTTCTTTTTAGCAACCTCTTCTAGGTTATCTGCGACCTTATGAAATGGAAATATCACATGAGCCCTCTGAGAAATGTATATCTCAGGATCAATTCCTCTCTCCCGTAAACCATCAATCTCGTCAAATAATGTCTTCGGATTTATCACACACCCATTTCCTAAAACCCCAACCTTTCCACTAATCGCACCACTAGGTACGAGTGATAATTGATATTTCTCCCCTTCTATGACCACTGTGTGGCCCGCATTATCGCCCCCTTGATATCTAACAACTATGTCTGCTTCATCACAAAATATATCGACAATGCGCCCCTTTCCTTCATCCCCTAATTGAGAACCAACAATTGTTACGCTCATTCCTTCCACTTCCCCTTCTGTACACTCTGCGTATACATATTCCGATCTCTCACCGTATACAAATCCCCACATCCGCCCTCTTGAAATAGAAAAACGTACCTCAATTTTTCTGTTATTTTTTATTTCAATTACCCAAAAATAGTTCTACATTCCACTGAAAATCGTAAAAAGACTTTTATCATCCTTTCACCTACACTGGCTATGATCGACCGCCTTGAAAAAGAAGTCGAGATGTTGCATAGACATCTCGAGATTCTCCAGTTAGTCATTTCTAGTGAACCCATTGGAATAGTGAAAATGTCTAATGAAACTGGACTCCAGCACCATAAAATAAGATATTCCCTCCGCGTTTTAGAAGAAGGTGGTTTGATAGCGCCTTCTAGCCAAGGTGCCATTTGCACTGAAAGCACTGAAGCATTCGTCGAGAGTCTAGGTTCTAAGCTAGACGGCATCAGATCTAGCTTGAACTCACTAGGCATTTCTTCTTCTAACGATTCTTAAAACTCTATAATTCTGGAAATACTAGGTGTACTTCTTCCCCCTCTCTACAGTCGACCAATCCGAGATAATATTTACTCTTTCTTGAAACCTTGACCCTTGGATCTTTGATCTTTGAATCTCCCTTTTTCAAACGGCTTTTTCCCTTTATTTTTTTCGTAGCAACCTCTCGAGTTTCTTTCGAGTGATAGCTTGAACTAACTAAGAATGCCGCTACAAATGCGTCTTCATATTCTGCAACTTTGGAGGCAGACTCTACTAATTCTGTTATCATTTCCCCTCCTGTTGGGTCAACATCATCATTTATGTTGGCCACAATAAGCGGTCTTCCTTCTGCATCGTCCATAATGACGTCAAATCTATATCTTCGAGAGTCACCTTCCTTTTCAAAAGTTTCCACTACACTTCGTAACCGGACTCTTTCAATCTGCGGAATCGCTCTATATAACGATTTTAAAAGTTTGACATTTTCCGTTCCTTTAATCTCATAAGGAAGTGTGAGGTATGCCCATTCTGCAAACCTATATTCTGGTGTCTTACGTATGTATTCCTTAACTTCTTCTGTACCCCTTTTCCCTTTCACCAATGTCTTATCTGCCTTAAATCTGCTATGGATCTCATATTTTAAATTCGCTTTAACCGCATCGATGCCATATTTTTGCTTCCTATTTAATGATTTTAATAGAGTCGGGCCATCATCTTTTTTATACCTAATGAATATATTCGATTTCTCTTTGGCCAATTCTTCATCTACTATATTTTCGACAGCCCCCCCACCTTGAGCTTCTTGACTCACTTCAAAAGTAACTCTTTCCGATATGTCTGGATCATTTTGATTTGCTTCTATCTCTTCTATGATCTCTTTCAATCCCCCTTCTTCTCTCTCCCCCCCTTTAATTTCTCTCTCCTTTTCTTTTTTGAGTGCAGTTACCATGGCCCCATCTTTAGTAGGATCAATTGAAGGCACCACTCTAGATTTTCTCCATTCAATTTCCCCCTCGAATTTCTCCCCTTCCGCACCCCCTGTTATTACTTCCCTTGGAGAATCTTCACCTGAGACCTCCGGGACCGATTCCATTTTCGGAACAACCTCTCTTTCTTCTACTTCTTCCTCCTCAATTCTGCCTTCACTTTGGACTTCCGTTTCTATAATTCCTTGGTGCAGATTTTCGGTACTTTCTGCCTCTGGAATTGAGATAGGTTTTATCCCCACCGAATTCACTTCATAAATTCCAACCTCTTCTTTCGTCCCCTCTCGTGCTTCTTCATCTGTAATCAATCGATTGATATTTCCAATAAATGCCACGTCCATTGATCTGCCCCTATGATAAACAATATAATAATCCCCGCTCAGAACATTCTTTGAAAGTTCTAAATATCCTGTAAATTCCGCTTCCCTTAGCATGACATCAACCTCTTCAATTGGCTTATCATCTGTGTAGTATTGCATTCCCTTTTCTTTAACCGAGGTCTGCATGGAAAAAAGCAAAGGAAGTGAAGGGTGTGGTGAAATATAGATGCCCCCTTCATTCCGCTCAAAGTCTTCTATCCTCCCGTTATCTATTCCTACAATTTTTCCATTAAGCATAAACATCGACGAATCGCCCGCCACAATAACACCAGAAAAACTCTCCCTCTCCATTTCTCGAAGTTCTGCATACCCTCGTAAAAAAGAACGCCTTTCCCACGATTCCATCCTCGAGAGTATGCTCTGCTCCATACACTGTATTTCGGCCCGAATGTTGTAATTAGTTTCGGTTCCCGCCGAACACTTGTTTTAAAATAACAAATGATGAAACTACAAGTGGAAATCGAACAATTTCTAGACACTCATTTATTGCTATCGCCACTGCTATATTTCCCACCGTTGGATCAATCGAATCGAGGGAAATAATCGAATCTAACCGAATCCATTTAAGAAACGAAATTACATCCGCCCCTCCTATCAGCCCATATTCAAGTAGTAAAAATATTATGACTCCTGAACACGCCCATATTGCAGTCCAATATATGAAAAAAAATATTCCATATTCTTTGATAACCTTTTTCCAACCCATTACTCACACCCCTCCAAGCTTCCTGTAAAAATGACTATAACCTTCTCTCAGCATCCTCTGCTAGCTCTCCCATTCGCTTGGACAGTCTACCTGCATTTGAAAACTCATAATCACTCATGGCGTTCGCAAGGGATTGTCCCAGAACAAAAACGGCGTGTTTGTGTTCACTTTTAGATTTGTGTACGTGAGATGGATTCACGTCAAGAACTTCATAAGGTGAAAACACTTCGACATCAATTTCTTCCTGTTGTACAAAATAATCCATTATTGTCGCTAAGTGACCATGCAATTGAATTAACTCCTCTTTGTGCATACTCTTACTCTGAACCTGTACTCTGTTAAATATTGCCTGTGACGAGTTAAACTATGACTCACTCCCTTCATTTTCACCCCTGTCTATCGATTTTAACACTTTTAACTACCTGAATTTTAACGATGCCTTATCGTTCTCTTTGGTAAGGTCCAAATACGTGGTTGAGGTATCATTACTATAGATGCCTGCATCCGCTCAATATGACAGTGTAGACCTCGTACATTCTCCCTTTGAGAAAGGAGTCTTAGTAAGCCGAAGCGTCAATCTTCCCCACATCGATGTTGATTCGGTTTTCCACATGATGGAGTCCCCCAAAACTATTTGGTCTTCCCCTCAACAACCCTTCTCTCTCTCCTTTGGAGCTGCAATTACTCTATGTGCTTCCGGAGAAAACAGATTTGAACAAATAAAACAAGCGGCAACTCTCTCGTTATCTGATACTGACATTGGCACCACCAGTGACAATATGTCTGCATTAAAATTTTTTGGTGGATTTTCCTTTGATGCACATCATAAAGAATCTCCACTTTGGTCTGGATTCCCGTCTGCCCTTTTCATCTTACCAAGAGCCCAACTTGTCCAATCCAAAAATGGATTTGAATTGACCTTAAATGAGTACGGTACTGATATTGACCCTGCCCAAGTTGAACTCAATCTTATGTCTTTAAAATCTAGTTTAGAATCAATACCAACCTCTCCCCGATCTCCTCCATCTGCCCAAATACTCAAATTAACTCCTTCGGTTTCCAACAAACTCTGGGCCTCTCAATTAACCGAAGTTTTAGATACAATCAAAAATGGACCCCTGGACAAAGTTGTTCTTGCTCAGTCGCTCCAAGTAGCCTTAGAGCAGCCTCTCATCCCTCTCAATACATTCTACAAACTACGTGACCAAAACCCAGGATGTTACCATTTTCTTTTCGAACCCGTTGATGGGAATACAATGTTTGGGGCCACACCAGAGCTCTTAGTTTCACGAGATGGAAACGTTATCCAAACGGAAGCATTGGCTGGATCTATAGCAAGAGGGAATTCGGAATCATCCGATTCGGCGTTATCACAAGAACTACTAACAAGTTCTAAGAACCAACATGAACATTCAATAGTTCTCGAAACTCTGAAATCAAAAATCAGCTCCTTCGCTACCGATATCGAAATCACACCTCAAAAAATCAAAAAACTAGAAACGGTTCAACATATCTGGACGACCATGAAGGCCACACTAGATGCAAGTGATCACATTTTATCTATAGCAAGTGCATTCCATCCCACACCTGCTATCAGTGGAATTCCCTCAAACATAGCCCAAGATGTAATTAACTCCATAGAGCCATTCGAACGTGGCTGGTATGGTGGTCCATTTGGCTGGTTTGATTCCGATGGAAATGGTGAATTTGCCGTTTCTATTCGATCTGCAATCGCACATAAAAATGAGGTTATGTTATACGCGGGTGCTGGAATCGTTCCCAATTCCAACCCCCAAGAGGAATGGAATGAAATCCAATTGAAATTCCAACCCATCCTAAATTCCCTTACCCAATCATGATTTCACACAACGTAAACACCTTGTGGGGTCAGGCAATCGTAGAAGAACTACTCCGTGCAGGGATTAAACACGCCTGCATAACTCCAGGCGGCCGATCTGCCCCTTTGGCTTTTGCCATGCTAACCAATCCCGAATTCACAACATATGTCCACTTAGACGAACGATCAGCTGGGTTTTTTGCACTCGGGCGAGCAAAAAGAACCGGGGTCCCCACTCCTATTGTTTGCACATCGGGAACTGCAGTTGCAAATCTACACCCCTCTGTGATTGAAGCGGACCTTTCTCGTACACCTATGTTACTATTCACCGCAGATCGCCCCTCCGATCTTCTTCATAGTGGATCAAACCAAACTATTTCTCAGGACAACATTTTCTCAAAATCAGCACGTTGGAACCGCACCCTCCCCGAACCCGAACTCAACGAACGAAAATTTCGCTCTCTTCGTTCTGCTATCGCTAGATCCCTGTCCGAGTGCAACGGTATGTCTCCCGGACCTGTACATCTCAACGTCCCATTTAGGAAACCCCTCGAACCCAATGACACCCCCGATGAATCTGTTATTGATTTTATAGCAAACAACCCCCTTGCAGCCGAAGGCAGAACTGGTCCTTATACTAAAATCACATCTGGAAAATCTATCATTTCCGATGAAGATCTACTAAGAATTTCCAACCTACTTTCCGAATCTGAAAATGGTTTAATCATAGCCGGGCCCTCCAATCCCAATTCAATTTCTCCAGATTCCCTCTCTCTCTTGTCAAACTCCCTTGGATTTCCTATTTTAGCAGACCCCTTATCCGGACTCCGATTCGGCAAACATGTCGAATCATCACACATTTGCGGGGGATATGATTCCTATCTAAATCCTATTACTACCAAAAATTGGCCAAATCCTGATGTTATCATCCGATTCGGTGCCGCTCCTATATCCATCCCTCTTCAAAATTATCTACTTAGAAGTGGGGCCTATGAATTATTGATAGACCCAACGGGGAAAGCACGTGACCCCGCATTCTCGTCTTCCGAACTCGTCTCATGCGATCCAACTTGGTTCTCAAATTCTATATCTAGTAGATTGTCCCTCGACACCCATGATCTATCCAATCATTTCCTTTCTGCAGAATCTGACTATTGGGCATTAATTGATTCCCAGAATTCTTTCTTTGAAGGCTCAATAGCCTCCTCTCTCTTAGATATCACTCCCACCAACTCAACAATCATTGTATCAAATAGCATGCCCATTCGGGATATCGACCGTTTCGGAAAACCCTCTTCCAAACAACTTACTTTGATTGGAAATCGCGGTGCAAGTGGGATCGATGGGGTAATAAGCACCGCCCTTGGCGCGGCCAGTTCCACAACCGACCAAGTCACTTTGTTAATTGGAGATGTCGCCTATTACCACGACCTGTCCGGATTACTAGCTCTTAATAAATTTAATCTTAAATTGATCATCATTGAAATTAACAATAATGGGGGCGGTATATTCTATAGATTACCTATATCAAAACACGACCCACCTTTCACTTCTGGGTTCCGAACACCCCACGATCTAGACTTGTCCCACTCCTCGAATTTATATGGGTTTGATTTCACCCGCGTATCTACTATTAAGGATTTCAATTTAGAATATGAATCTGCCCTTAACCAAAACAAATCCTGCGTTATTGAAGTTATCAGTGACCCCTTGGAAAATCAATCAACACGCGAGAATTTACAGAATATTGTCACCCAAAATATCTAATCGATACCTAAAAAAAAGAAACCCCCATCTTTTTCGATTCTCCCCTCCAATTACTCTTATATGACGTCTTCCATTATGGACGAAACCAGATGGGTTTCTGTAGATATAGCAAAATTTGAGGATATAACTTACCATAAAGAAAAAGATGGAAATTCCGTACGAATAGCATTCAATAGACCCGAAGTCCGAAACGCCTTTCGGCCAAAAACAGTCGACGAGTTGTATGCCGCGCTAGACCATGCTAGAATGCAAAACGATGTCGCATGTGTCATTTTAACAGGAAATGGACCGTCTTCTAAAGATGGAGGATGGTCTTTTTGTTCAGGGGGGGATCAAAACTACAGGGGCAATGATGGATATGAATATCAAGATACTTCTTCTACTGGCCGTTTGCACATACTCGAAGTCCAAAGGCTCATCCGGTTTATGCCAAAACCCGTTATTGCAGTCGTACCCGGGTGGGCCGTTGGAGGTGGGCATAGTTTACACGTTGTTTGTGATTTGACTATCGCAAGTAAAGAACACGCAAAATTCCTTCAAACGGATGCCGACGTAGCGAGCTTTGACGGCGGATTTGGATCTGCGTATTTATCAAAACAAATTGGCCAAAAAAAGGCTAGAGAGGTATTTTTTGTAGGTAAAACTTACACCGCAGAAGAAGCAAAAGAAATGGGCATGGTCAATAAAGTGGTTCCTCATGTAGAATTGGAATCTGCCGCCCTGGATTGGGCTCACGAAATTAGCTCCAAATCCCCTACTGCTATTCGGATGCTCAAGTATGCTTTCAATTTAGCCGACGACGGTTTGGTAGGTCAACAATTATTCGCTGGAGAAGCAACTAGACTCGCGTACGGAACCGAAGAAGCAAAAGAAGGCAGAGATGCATTTCTCTCCAAACGAAAACCAGACTTTTCAAAAAGTCCCTGGCATTTTTAATCCAACCCCCATTCCAACTTCGTAACTATTTTTCCTCTCCCCGCATTCAATTCAAATTGTTATGATGCATGCCAAAGATTTTCTTACTAATCCGTGGGTAATTGCCATTCGTCTACATACACTTCCTGCTATTATTGCACCCATTTTTTTAGGAACGTGTATTGCATTCCATGATGGAATTCTCCACCCAACTGCGGTAGTTGTAATCGTGGCATGTGCCCTTCTAATCCAAATAGGAACGAATCTAGCAAATGATTACTACGATGCTCTAAATTCTGTAGATACTCCCGATAGAACCGGATTTGTCCGAGCAACAGCATCTGGACTCATACCCCCGACTCATATGAAACGGGCTTGGATATTTGTTTTTAGCATCGCAGTGCTACTTGGTTTTTATCTCCTGTATCTTGGAGGACTCCCAATTCTCTTAATAGGTTTACTCAGTATCGCCGCGGGAATACTTTATACCGGGGGTCCATATCCATTCGGTTACCATGGCCTCGGAGATCTATTCGTATTTATTTTCTTTGGTATCATTGCAGTTACAGGAACTTATTATATTCAAGCTGTAGCTACACTTTCATATTTTCCACTATGGTTCCCCCCTGGTACAATCACAACGATGTCGCTTATAGCTAGTATATCTATGGCCTCTCTCACCACTTCCATACTGGTTGTAAATAATATACGGGACATGGAAACTGACGAAAAAGCTGGGAAAATTACCCTATCCATCTATCTTGGAAAATTCTGGAGTAAAATGGAGTATTTATTTCTTATCTTATTGGCATTCGCCCCCCCGATATATTTCTACATATTTCTTAATTTTCCAAAAACTGTGCTACTCCCATTACTCGTATCACCTTACGCAATTTCATTGGTATATCTAGTCCTTTCAGACCCTACTCCTCCCTCTTTCAATAAAATTTTAAAACATACGACTTTCTTGACACTATTTTTCTCTATTCTATTTGGATTTGGAATTTTTAACCCATTTTAACTCTCCCGACGTTCTCGAAAAAATTAATCTGATGGGTGGCATTTGTTATTATAATGATTTCGCTTCGCGAATTTTCTCTAACTCTCAATAAGCCCTTCTCCACCTCTTTTGGTACTCTTACTTCTAGAACCGGATTTCTCCTAAAAATTTCAGATTCAAAATCAGGAATTGGGGAATCTACCCCCCTCCACGGTTGGACTGAATCCTTGGCTTCTTGTAGGGCAGCATTAATTTCTGCAAAAAAAGATGCATCACTTGGCTCTCCCTTTGAAACCATACTAGAGTCTTTATCAACCACCCCATCCGCACGACATGGGTTTTCTCTTTCCTTACTCGACGACATCTCCCATTCTAAAGGAATCCCGTTGTACCAATACTTAGGTTCTGACCATGTGCATTCTATTCCTGTTAATATTCCAATTGGAGACTCTTCACTAACTTCTACTGTAAACCAGTGTACAGCCGCAGTCGATTCTGGCGCGAAATCTCTAAAAATAAAAATTGGAAAAAGACCCCTGAAAGAAGATTTAACAAGATTATCCGCCGTTAGAGCTGCTGTTGGGCCTGATATAGAACTCAGGGCGGACGTAAACGGGGCGTGGTCCCTCAAACAAGCACAAAAAGCAATCGAAAAATTAGAACAAATTGATTTGGATTACCTAGAACAACCCCTGCCTATGCAAGATATAGAAGGGCACGCAATTCTTCGAAATGGACCTGTCAATATAGCCCTAGATGAATCTTTAATCTCGAATACCTTGGAAGAGATATACAAAATAGGGGCTGCAGATTTTGTCATATTAAAACCGATGGTATTAGGGGGAATCGACAATGCATATGCCCTCGCGAAAGAGGCTAGATCCCTAAACATAGAACCTATAATCACCACTACTATTGATACAGTTGTCGCCCGAACTGCTGCAGTCCACTTAGCTGCTAGCTTATCTCCAATAAAAGCATGTGGTCTTGCAACTGGGCATATGCTAAAAGATGATGTCTCTCCCGACCCTGCTGTTCTAAAACAAGGGAATGTGATAGTTCCACAAAACCCTGGAAATGGTGTTTTTGTAGATTGGGGTTCTGTATGAAAGACCTCCTTTTTTATCGAAGTCACTCAACTCCAAATCAAGTCTCTCTCATAGACACCACCACCGATAAACATTGGACCTATTCTTCTCTCAACGATGAAGTTAACAAACTTTCTACAATCCTCCTTCAAGAGGGAATCCGGCCCATGGAAAAAGTTGGTCTCTTTCTTGATACCTCTGCACAATCCATTTTAACTATTTATGCTCTACTCCGAATAGGTTCATTATGCGTTCCCATTTCTAATAAATCTTCTTCGGAAGAAATATCCAATTTCATTAATACAGCGAAATTAAATAGACTATTCTGGCAAACTAATTCCCCTAAAGACCCTCTCGATTTTGGAATTCCATCCACTTCCCTTGAAACCCTTCCACCCACCTCCTCGATTAACCTCTCTGATATTTCCACTTCTATCCCTCACGAATCACAACTCGATGATACCTGCCTTTTGCTTTTCACCTCTGGTACAACTGGAATCTCTCCAAAAATTGTACCTCTCACCTATCGAAATCTACTATCTAGTTCCATCTCCTCCGCACTCCGACTCAAAACAGATCCAAATGACATCTGGATATTGTATTTGCCGTTACATCACATGGGGGGACTCTCCCCTCTTTTTCGATCTATCATATCTGGAACAGCCATTGCCGCAATAGATTCTCCCTCTCCTCAAAATCTACAATTATGCATGCAGAAATATGGCATAACTTGTCTTTCTACAGTACCCACTTTGTTAACTAAGCTACTAAATGAACAAGTTGATCTATCAACTCTCAGAATTCTCCTACTTGGTGGTGGACTCATTCCTGAAAGCCTACTAGCTCAATGCAAATCACTTTCCATTCCTGTCCACCCCACTTATGGGGCAACAGAAGCATCTTCTCAAATAACAACCGCAACCCCCTCGGACTTGATAAAAAATCCCGGCACTGCGGGACGTCCTTTGAATTCATTAAACTTAGCTATCCAAAATGAACAAAACCAACTTGTAGATGAAGGCGAATGTGGAGAAATAATAGTTTCAGGACCAATGGTTTCAAAGGGCTATTTCCCCTATGACGCCCACCCCTCTTCAAAACTATCCAATCATACTTTTAGAACAGGGGACATTGGCTATGTGAGGGACGGTTTCTTGTGGATAATGGGCCGTATAGACGATCTAATTATAACCGGGGGAGAAAAAGTATATCCTGCCGAAATCGAAAATCTTCTCTTAACCCACCCTGCTGTCTCTGATGTAGCAGTTTTCTCAGAACCGGATGATAGATGGGGCTCTAAAATAGTAGCCATTGTAGTTAAAAATAGTCCCACTCTCTCCAAAGAAGAAATCATTTCATTTTGCCAAAAAAAGTTATCAAAATATAAAATTCCAAAAACAATCCATTTCGTCGATTCGATACCCAGAACTGTAACTGGAACTTTCAATTCTCTCACATTCACATCTAATAACAAATAAATGTCTTCCCCCCCTCATCACTCTTTATGGCTACTTATCGAGACGTCCAAAATTTAAGTGAGGACGAAAAAAACGGTCTTAAATTCATTTATGAATCTGGAGGCACTCATCAGAGTTTATTTTGGAAAAACCTTGGCTTAACATCCGCAAAAGGTGGAAAAATCATTTCCAAGTTAGTTGAACTAGGCTTTGTCACCAAAGAAGCAGTAACATTTGAGGGTAGCAAGACCTACGCAATTTCCCCAGCGCCTATTGAAATTGATTATTCTCTTCTCATGGCTGAAGGCCACCTTTCTCCTTTTATATCCCACCAAGATATCGATGAAAATTCTTCAGAATTCACTCAGTGGATATTGGGCTTACCCTCTCTTGAAGACCAATCCCCGTAGATTACTTTCAGTTATCTTTCCGCTGCACTCCCCACGCGTATCAATTTTTTCTCTTGAAATCTTGCACCAATAAATTGAATTCCAACCGGCCCTTCCTCTTTATCCCATTCTGCAGGAACTGTGATGGCTGGTAATCCTGCAAGATTCACGGGAACTGTATTTGAGTCTGATAAATACATTTTAAGAGGATCCTTTTCACCCTCCCCTAATTTGAACGGGAGTACTGGCATCGTAGGGGATGCGACAACATCAACCCCCTTGAATGCATTTTCAAATTCTTTACGGACCCAAGCTTTCACCCTCTGCGCCTTTGCATAATATCTATCTTGATACCCTGCTGATAATGCGTATGTTCCTAAGAGAATTCTTCTTTTTACTTCTTTTCCAAATCCATTCTCCCTCGAAGCAGAGAACATTTGATTCCAATCTCCTCCAAAACCACCAGAAATGCCATACCTGACGCCATCATATCTAGCCAAATTAGAAGATGCTTCTGACATGGCAATTACGTAGTACGCCGCAACAGCCTTCTCAAGCGATGGGATTGTGATCTCTTTGATTATACCTCCTCTCTCTTCCAACCGACTCATCGATAATTCAAATGGATCTAACACATTTTTATCGATTCCATTTACTAGTTCTACTGGAATTCCCACTGTCATTCCTTCTATCTCCCCATCTGCACAGCCTGCATATTTGGTATCTTTCCCATCACTTGAACTAGTTGAATCTCTCACGTCCTCTCCTGCTATCACATCTAACAATTTTGCTGCACCTTCTACCGTTCTTGCTATGGGTCCAATTTGTTCTAACGAATTTGCATATGCCACCAGCCCGTACCGAGAAACTAGTCCGTAAGTAGGTTTGATACCCACAACACCACAGAATGCAGCTGGACATCTAATAGACCCTCCTGTATCCGTCCCTAAACCAAACATGGCTTCCCCCGAAGCAACAGCAGCGGCTGAGCCTCCCGACGATCCCCCTGCAACCCGACTCTCATCGTGCGGGTTCACTGTAGGCCCGAAATAAGATGTTTCTGTAGTTGTACCCATTCCAAATTCATCCATATTAGTTTTTCCCACTATGGTCGCACCCGCTGCTTTTATTTTGGCCACCACTGTGGCATCATAAGGTGGGACATAATCCTTTAACATAGCAGATCCACACGTAGTGCGTATGCCCTTAGTGGAAATATTATCTTTTATCGCAACCGTACACCCTTCTAAAGCCCCTTTCTTATTGCCTTTTGACTCAATTTTTGTTATAAATGAATTAATATTTTTCATCGAACTTTAGGACCTTTAAAATAATCTTTTTTTGTGTTTTCGTCTACATTCTGAAAAACTTCCCCCCGTGGCAACGATTCTCCCTCTTCATCATCACGCAATACGTTTTTGACGTCCAATCGAATTTCAATTTCCGGGACTTCATCTAGAATCTCAAAATAATTGATAATCTGCCCAAATTGTTTAGTAAAAATTTCCACTTCTTCATCTTCAAGATCAATTTTGGCCAATTCCGAAATATGTTGGACCGTTTCTACATCAACTACAATCCGCTCACTCATGCCATAGCTACTCTAGATTAGGCGGTAAGCTTTTCGAACCCGCCTTGCTACTTCCCCTTCTTCTTTATACGACGTTTCACTACTCTATCTACTCCTGATATACCCTGTGATATGGTGGTCCATAGAGGGGTCCGTTGTCCCCACACTTCCATTCTACCTTCTCTAATGGATTCTATTATGCCCTCTACCGTGTCCTCTTCCGTTTGAACTTTCACACCTGCCATTCCCACCATTCTCGCGATATGGGCATCGGAACCTCCTGTCATTGCAATCCCGTACTTTTCTGCAAAATTCTTCGCCCGTCTATTGCCTCTTCCTGTAATCAATCTAGAATTATACACTTCAATGGCATCTACTTTGGATAGTCTCTCGTTTGAAATTTTAACTCCAACTCCATGTCTTGTTTTTTGGAACGGGTGTGGTACTATTGCAACTCCCCCCAATTCTTGAATGCACTCAACAGTTTCTTCAAAAGAAAGTCCCTTGTCAACACGTTCGCGAATCCCAATAGCTAGGATATGTCCAACATCACTAGTCACTTCCATACCTGGGATTGCAATAATATCATATATAGAAGATTTTTTTTCTGCCTCCAAACTAGCATCAATTTCATCATGGTCTGTTATTGCTATGGCATCCAACCCAACAAGGCTAGCTCTTTCTAATAGATCTTCTACAGAATCTTTACCATCAAATGATAATTTCGAATGGGTGTGTAAGTCGGCTTTTATGAACATATTATCCGAATTTGGTCTCAGTTTGTCAAATTAAATCCTCTGCTTAAAAGTCACTCGAATCATTTATCCTCCTCTTATCTGCACAATCTGCATCCCGCTAAAGTCATGTATTCAGTAAATCATACATTTACCAAGGGCCCTTTCCCTTTCAACATGACACTCACCAATCGCATCATTCCTTGCATCGACGTAGATTTAGATCCAACTGGGAATGCAGTTGTATATACTGGCATCAACTTCGAAAATTTACGTTACACTGGTGACCCTGTAGAAATGGCACAAAAATATAATCAAGCAGGGGCAGACGAATTTGTTTTTCTAGATATAACTGCATCTTCCGATTCACGTTCTACAATGCTCAATGCAGTTTCGAACGTTGCAGATGAACTGTCCATCCCTCTCACAGTCGGGGGAGGGATCCGAACTAAAGAAGATGTTAAGAACACCCTTCGAGCTGGCGCAGACAAAGTTTCAATAAACACTGCTGCTCTATCTCGACCTTCTTTAATAACCGAGTCCTCTGAGGCATTCGGCAATCAATGCATTGTGATTTCAATCGACGCACGGAGGAGATTCGACGAATACGGAGACCATTATGCCAAAATCAATGGAGAGTCTTGTTGGTTCGAATGTACTATTAAAGGCGGCCGCGAGGGAACTGGAATTGATGTTGTATCTTGGGTTAAAACTGCACAAAAACTTGGGGCGGGAGAGATATTTGTCAATTCAATCGATGCCGACGGAACTAAAGACGGATACGATATCCCTCTAACAAAATCTGTCTGCGATTCCGTTTCCACTCCTGTCATCGCTTCATCAGGGTGCGGATCGCCCCAACATATGTACGAAGTATTCGCAAATGCGGGGGCAAACGCAGCTCTAGCAGCCTCCATTTTCCACTTCGATGAGTACACGATTACAGAAACAAAAGAATATCTTCAATCCCGTGGAATTCCCATTCGACTATAATTCTATTTAATCCCTATTTCACTGCAGCTTGATACGCTTTCAAGAACTCACCATATGCCTTCTCTATACTTTTTGTTGCATCCCCAAGGGCCTCTAGTGGGTCTCTTCCATCAGTCTTCAGAGACAAAATAGGATCTATCTGTCCTCCTGACTGTATTGGATTTAAATCATATGTGGCAGCAGTTACGCCCTCTGTTTCTAGAAGGGCCCCTTTCAAAACATTCATGAACGTATGATTCTCCCCTTTGATTTCTATCATCAGCTCACTACTTTCTTTACTTAAAACCCGCAATTCCATAATGTGCTTAATAATGTAGTACATCTAAAAGTTTCGTTCTCCTAATAACAAGCCACTTTTATAGTTAATTGGCTTTTCATTTCTTAAATATGAACCCAAACAAAATGCGTGCCCTTGTATTTAACCAACACGGGGGGCCCGAAGTTTTGGAGTATGTAGACGTAAATGTGCCTACTCTATCGCCCACTGATATGTTGGTCGAAGTCCGCGCATGTGCACTAAATCATCTTGATATTTTCGTAAGAGAAGGGATACCCGGATCTCACCTATCCTTTCCTCACATTTCTGGAGGTGATATCTCTGGAGTTGTAGTCGATGTTGGAACTCAAGTAAAAGAAGTAGCAAAAGGAGACCGTGTGTTAGTAGACCCTCGGATAACCTGTGGAAAGTGTAGCTACTGTCTGACCGGCGAATCTAATCGTTGCAAGGGGAAAGAACACGGAAACTTAGGCGAAGAGTACTGGGGTGGTTTGGCTGAATATGTCGTAGCACCTGCTAAAAACGCTATAAAAATGCCTGACCACGCAAGCTTCGAAGAAGCCGCGGCTTTACCAATTGCATATGCCACCGCATGGAGGATGCTTGTCACCCGTGCAAACCTCCAACCTGGAGAATCTGTTCTAATCCTTGGGGCTTCTGGTGGACTTGGAACTGCAGGAGTTCAAATTGCAAATCTCATGGGGGCCGAAGTATATGCTGCCACTAGTACTGAAGAAAAAATGCAACTCGCACTCGAACGCGGTGCACACCACGTGATTAATTATGCGGAAGAAGATTTCTCACGTGCCATATGGGGCCTAACAGATAAACATGGGGTGGACGTTGTATTCGAACATGTAGGAAAAGAGACTTGGACTGGCAGCATTCGGTCCTTAGCAAATGGGGGTAGGGTTGTCACCTGCGGTGCAACCACGGGATATGATGCCATGACTGACATTCGATATCTATTCAGTAGAGAAATATCCATTTTAGGCAGCCGTGGATGGCAGAGGAAAGATCTGCAACAACTCTCTTCTGTTGTTTGGCGCGGCGAATTGACTCCCATCATCGATCGAACACTCCCACTTGAAAGTGCTATTGATGGCCTTTTAGCAATGAAAAATAGAGACTTGACAGGCAAGGTGATAATAACCCCCTAATGCCCGTTTCAACTACGAATTTGGGGGAAATTTTCCATTCTTCTGTTATACAAAACCCCGCTAAAATAGCTCTCATCGACGGTGAGAGTGGGGTTGAAATATCCTTCCAACAGCTTGAAATCAATACGGCAAAAGTAAGGTCGATCCTCGATTCTATGAATATTTCAAAAGGGGACCGGATAGCGTTATTTTTTCCAAACCAGATAGAGTTCCTATATGCACTTTTTGGCTCAATGAGGGCCGGGGCCGTGCCCGTGTTAATAAACATTGAATTGCCAATTGAAACTTGTTCTTATATAGTACGAGATGCTGGTGCCTCTCTAATCATATCTAGTTCTCAAAGCCATATTTTTCAAAAGGCCATCCAGTCTGCCCAGTCTTCCAAAATATCTGACATACTTTTCTCATGTGACGAAAAAGACCATTTTCCTGCGGATTCCCCCGATCTTTCTTTCCACAACCTTTCCCACCTAATGGATGCTGCCACCCCCTTGAGTGGGTCTGTTGAAGTCTTACCAAATGATGCCGCATTCCAATCTTATACGAGCGGGTCAACTGGCAATCCAAAAGGTGTCGTGTTAACTCATGGGGGATCTGCCTGGAATGCTAGTACAATTTGCAAATTCCATAGACTACAAGAATCTGACCGCGCAATTGTTGCTGCCCCCATGTACCATAGTAATGCACTAAATGGTGCGATAAAACCCATGCTTCTTGTTGGGGGGTCCACCGTTATTCTTCGCGGATTCGATTCGAAAAAAATGATCAAATCCATAGACAAATTCAAAGTCACTTATCTTCGTGGTGTCCCTGCCATGTTCAAACTTTTAGTCGATGATACTGATTCTTTATCTAAATATGATGTTTCTAGCATCGAATGGGCCGTATCTGGAAGTTCTAGTTTACCAGAATCTCTTATAACCTCTTTTGAAAGAATTTTCAATGCGTCTATGGGGATGGCATATGGTCTCACTGAGGGTGGGCCAATTGTTACTTTATCTCCTCGTGATGGGACTAGAAAACTAGGAAGCTCCGGTGTGCCTTTGCCCGGTGTGATAACCCATATAATTGACCCAACTACGAATGAGAAACTCCCCCCTGGAGGTATAGGAGAATTAATCATTTCTAGTCCCGGACTGGGATCCTATCACAATCTCCCCACTGTAGAAAAATCCACTTTTGAATTGATTGGGACCTCCCGATTTTTACATACGGGGGATCTAGCCTACATAGACGATCAAGGATTCCACTACATCGTTGGCAGAATTGATGACATGATGAATGTTGGTGGGGAAAATGTTTACCCCGCAGAAGTTGAGTCCCTGTTATCTGCGCATCCGTCTGTCCGAGATGTTTGTGTAATCTCACTTCCACATTCAATCAAAGGGGCTGCACCCGTTGCCCTTGTTATTGCAGATGAAACAAGTGAAGAGGAAATTAAACAATTTGCTTTAAACAATGGTCCTGCATATGCGCATCCACGTCGGGTTTTATTTGTCCCAACATTGCCCCTTTCAGGCACTGGAAAAATAGATCGACTTGCGGCAAAGGACATCGCACTCCAACATTTCCCCGATCCATTATAATCCCCTCCAATTGCACATTCTCTAATTTCTCCCCCCCTCTTCTTCTGGCATACCACACCGACGACGTTTTGTTCCAAACCCCATTCTTTTCTATTATGGACCTATCTGCTGCAAAACGATTGCTCCATAATTCTCCATTTCATCAATTTCTTGGAATTCAATTCGAAAAATATGAGTCAGGAGAGGTTATGTTAAAAATCCCCTTTCGCGAAGAACTTCTAGTCAATCCCGAACTAGGCATAATTCACGGTGGCATTATAGCAAGCCTATTGGATATAGCTGGTCATTATGCCATTTTCTCCGTTGTAGGGTCCAAATCTCCTACTATTAATCTCAGCGTAGATTATCTGTCCCCTGCAATTAATTCCGATTTATTAGTTCACGGTGAGGTGATTAAAATTGGATCCTCCACTGGCGTCGCAGATATGAAACTCTACCAATCTGAAGACTCTCAAAAAACTCTCGCAATGGGCCGGGCAACCTACAAACATAGTTAGAATTTCATTTCCATCTTATTCGATGGACTTCCGTTTCAATTTTTTTCCTCATTTTAGTATGGAATCTCTGACTCTTTTTCAACTCCATAGTCACCGAATATGAATGTGAAATGACCCCTCCTCTTCCTTCAACAAAAGTCTTTATAAAATCTATGCTATCACAGTTATGTATGGAATACGAAATCGATGAAATTTCTGATATTTTTTCTAAAAAAATTCTATCTGCATACTTATGATTTTTTTGCGCACCAAATGGCGGATTCATTATCCCTGTCACATCCTCCTTTCCTGCCATTTTAATTGGAACGCATTTTACGTCTGCCAGTATCCATTCCACCGCCACTTCTGGTGAAACTAAATCCTCATTCCTTTTGGCGATCGAAAGGGCATCTTTGTCCTTTTCTATTCCCACTACCTTTCTTGGATTTCTCAGAGCAGCCCCTATTGCTAGCATCCCTGTACCTGTTCCCAAATCCACAATACTTTTGCCTTCTATATCTCCATTCATATCTGCTACATGTATTATCGTAGAGGCCACTTCCGCAGAAGTCATATATTGTTCATATTTAACATTTGGATTCTCAAAATCGGAGACCCTCGATAAGTTTAACTCCAATTTCTTCTTCCCACTTACCATTCCTACCACGTTCCATGGAACGTATCAAAAGCCAGTGACTCCAATGGATCTCTCCCCGTAGCGATCCAGTACTCTTGCGGAGTCAGCATGGGTTTTTTGAATCTGGGACCATCATCCGTCGATATCCGTGGGCAGCCCGTATTTACGAAAGCATCTAATTTGAAATTCAACAATCGATCCGGAGTGATCTCATCCAGGGTAATTACATATGCATTCTCATTATCTTCAATTATTTCTTCTGCCAATTCCCATCTCCCCTGTCCGATTTTTGTGCAATATATTATTCCCCATGTTTTCGCACCCATCGCTTTATGAATTGCTGCATATCGTTGCTTGATAAATTTATCCGCATCTGCAATAGAAACCAGATTATTTACCGGATCTGCAATCACCACTCGTTTATCTCTGTGTACCATTGCCAATCCAAGTGGATGGAATTTTCCACCTCCTACATACATTATCTGACTAGCGTCCACATCGGCAGAGGCATAGTTGCAACCCAAAACTTGCCCCTCATGTGTCAACCTTTCGTCTCCTCTTCTAGTATGAACTGTATACCCTTCATCTTCCAAGAATTTTTTCATCTCCTCAAATCTATTCTGATGCTGGGTGGTTGTCACGAGTCCAACATCAGGATTGGAACTTGGAATTTCTAATTCTTTAAGAGCAAGTTTCATTATTGGCACAACCTCCACATTGGAGTATAAAGGAACATATATTATTTTCTCAGAAGTTTTCATCGGACTATGTCCAAAATGAACGAAAAGGTCTGATCTCTTCAATAGATGCATATCCAAGTCACAAGCCCCATAACAAGGTTGTCCCGAAATCGCAACGACCGCCTCTTTTGGCAATTTCTCTTTTAGATCATTTACTATCGCTGGACCTCTGCGTTTTAATCCCTCTGGGAATTGCAATCCAATCGTTTTTGCCCCTTTCTCTTTGATAGCTTCCAATATTTGGTCAAGTTCATAATCCCACTCTCTCTCGTATGTAAGTTCCATCCTAGATTCAGGTTGGCCTTCAATATCCGATTCCCATTCCCTCTCCATTATGTCTCTTGTGCATCTCGAATCTTTTAACGTCGGCGCTTCTACTTTCTTATTTATTTTTGTACAAACACCTGTCTTTATCACCTCTCCGCTTTTTGATTATGCATGGCAAAAAACTTACAAGACTTCATAGCCGAAGTCGAAGAAGAAGTTTTAGAAATATCTAGCGTCATTCACCCCGATAAATTTGAAGCTAGCGCAATACTTGAACATCTTGAAGAACGTGGGGAGTTCCCCCTTGTTCATTTTACCAATCCCTCAGGAATTGATGGGTTAGACACTACTCCGGGAAAAGTAACACTAGCAAGCAATGTATTCGCTGATCGAAAAAGAATCTCTCGCGCGCTAGGATTATCTAGAACTCAATATCGGATGGAACCTGCACTCGAATATGCTCGCCGAGAAAGAGAACGAATTTTACCCGAAATTATTGATCCCAAAGATGCCCCTGTAAAAGAAGTAAGCCACGTTGATGCGTACGGACATGTCGATCTTAGGCGACTCCCTATCATGCATATCAATGAGATGGACCCTGCCCCTTATATTGATATGGCAAATGTAATGCAAGCCCCCCCTGAAGATGTAGATGAATTTGGCCATGAATTCTACAATATAGCCTTCCTACGTACGCAGTATAAAGGACCTGATAAGCTTGGAATTCACATGTCCCCTCGTCATAATCATCGGATAGTCAATAAAAATTGGGCTAGCGATCGCACGACTAAAGTGGCCATTGTGGCAGGCCATCACCCTTCATTTTACCTAGGCGCTCTAACTCTTGCAGCATATGGGATCGACGAATATGAAATTGCAGGAGGAATGATGCAAGAACCTGTCAGGCTTGTTCCTTCAGAAACATGGGGGGATGATTTCATGGTACCTGCAGATGCAGAGATCGTCATTGAAGGTGAAATCCCACCCCACGAATTAGAGGCAGAGGCACCATTCGGCGAATACCCTGGATATTATGGGCCACAAAGAATGCGCCCTTTGATAAATGTCAAAAACATAACTCGTCGAAAAAACGCTGTTCTCCAAACCGTTTTTGCCGGACACCGAGACCACTGGTTAACTGGAACCTTGCCCCAAGAAGGCAGTCGATATAATGCTCTAAAAATTCATGGCCGCATCGCAGGCCTCACCGCAATCCATCACCCCCCTAGTGGATGTGGCAGATTTAGGGCATATCTATCAATTGACAAAAAAGCAGAAGGGGAAGGGAAAATGGCAGGTCTTGCAGCACTAGCTGCAGGAGATCTAGTCAAACACGTTATAGTTGTCGACGATGATATTGATGTGTTCAATGAGGAGGAAGTTCTTTGGGCAGTTTCTACACGGTGCCGCGTGGAAGAAGATTTGGATATCATTCCCGGGGCAAAAGGTAATACCCTCGACCCAACAGTCCGACCCGAGTATGATAATAAAAATGCCAAAATGATTATAGATGCCACTGTCCCACTCGAATACGCTTATCCTGCGAGATGTAGTGTCCCCGACCATGCAAAAGAAGAAATTCTCTCTCGGTGGGACGACTTAATTGATCAAAATTCCCTCAAACGCTACCGAGAACTAGAGTGATATTCCTATATCTTTTCACCTACTTTACCGACTAAAGAACACCATGGACTCTCTTGAAATCCCTCTTGACTTTGAAATTCTACAGTCACAAAATCCGACAGAACAGCCCTCTTCTGCAGTATTTTTTCTACACGGATATGGTGCAAATGAGCTGGATCTTTCTTCTTTATCACGCCATTTCCCATCTGACATTTTTATAATCAGTTTGCGTGCCCCATTCCCTTTGTCTAGCGGTTATTGTTGGTATCCAATCAACCTCTCTCCCACTGGGGAAATCCCCGATCAACCAGAACCCAATTCTTTAAATCAAAGTATAGATTTAATCAATAAAAGCCGGGATGCGGCCATAGAACTATACAACTTAGAACCTCACAAAATAGGTCTATTGGGATTTAGCCAAGGAACTATACTTTCTCTTTCTCTTCTTTGCAAATCCCCGTCTGATTATTCTTGGTGTATTGGTTTCAGTGGATACCTTCCTACTTCTTTTTTTAATTCGCCCCATGCCGAGCTCCTGAATAAACCTGTGTTTTTATCGGCAGGGATTGCAGATGAACTCATCCCGTTACATAAAATCGATAAAACCAAAAAGAAATTAGAAGAACTAGGGTGCGAAGTGACATTTTCATCACATTCCGGGGGCCATTATATTGGACAAAGCACGCTCATGGAACTGCAACAATGGATTTCTAAACACGTTCCTTAGTGCCTCATTCGGCACACATAAATCCTCTCCTGCGAAATCTCTCCCATGAGCACCAAAGCAGATTCTGATTTATCGAAACCCTCCTCCGAAATAGAAACATTCGGCAAGCTTCTTGGAGAGGCAATTTCCAATTTACCGGAATATAAAGCGTATGAACAAGCCCGAGACCAAGTGAAAGGTGATTCGGAGGCCCAAGAACTTATCAATGATTTTGAAAAACAAAGGCAATTATTCATAATAAAAAGAGCTAGCGGTGAAGCAACCAAAGAGGACTTAGACAAAGTCGGAGAGCTACAAGAAGAACTCAATAACTTACCCACGATGGAGCATTTTTTAGAAACTCAACAAGAATTGCTAGCCCAATTAGAAAAAACCAATGAGTATATTTCCGAGGAGCTTTCTCTAAATTTCGGAGAGCAAATCAGTGGATGCGGCTGCTCTTAGTTACTTTCATACCTTCACAACCTACATGTTATGAACGAAACTATCCATTCAACTTGGGGAGACTATTTGCCCAATGAAATACACAATTCAACCCCCTCTGGCGTGTCAATCTGGTACCTAGGGTGTCAAGGCTTTGTACTCAAGGCCAATGATGGAACTACTCTTTTTATCGATCCATACCTTGGCAGTGGGGACCCCCCCAGGACAGTTCGAATGATCCCTGTCCCCTTTCACCCCTCTGCTATACACCACTCGGACGCCATTCTTGCTACTCACGATCACACCGACCACGTCCACGCAGAATCCCAAGCACCAATTCTTTCTAAACATAAATCCTCATACTATGCGCCCGATGCTAGCCTAAGTAAAATTGAATCTGAAAATTGGGTCGAAAATTGGGACGTTGACCCCTCTCAATTCATTGAAGTCTCCGAGGGAGATAGTTTTTCTGTAGGCTCTTTTACAATCCATGTAGAACCTGCACATGATCCCGGAGCACGCCACCCTGTTTCTTATATAATTCAACACAAAACCGGTACTTTCTTTCACGGAGGGGATACAAAACCACACCCCTGTCTCGATGATATTGGGGCTAAGTATGATATAGATCTAGGTGCATTAGCGTTTGGATCTTCTGGAATTATTCTTAACAAAAAAACACGCAAACCAAAGTTCACGAAATGGTATTGCGATGAGTCAGATATCATCCAAGCGTCTTGCCAATTACGTCTAAAACGATTGATTCCCGCCCATTGGGATATGTGGAAAGGACTAACTGCAGACCCCTCATCTTTGGTCCCCCATGCAAGAGGATTTGAATTTCCTCACCACATCGAAGTAGTTGAAATCGGAGACATGTTAACTCTATAGCGAAAAAATCTCTTTATTTACTATATTTATTGGTTCTCCTCCTGTCAAAACAGCCCTGATATTCTCTGCAACAATTTCTCTTTGTTTCAGCTCACTTTCAACGGATTTAAAAGCAACATGAGGCGTCAACACAACTTTTTCTATATCTGATAGGGGGTTATTCGATTGGAATGGTTCATCTGCATAAACATCAAGTCCTGCGCCTGCGATTTTTCCATTTTCTATCGCCCAGACTAGACTCCCTTCATCAATGACTCCTCCCCTAGATGTATTGATAATAAACCCATTTTTCCCTACTAATTCTAGTTCCCTCTTCCCAATCATTCCTCTCGTCTCATCAGTCAATGGGACGTGTAATGATACCACATCCGAAACCTTGAGAAGGTCTTCAATATTCTCAACACATTTTGCCCCTGCTTCTATTATCTCCTCTGGATCGACATATGGGTCATAAGCTACTGCATCAAAACCTAGTGCAATCGCCTTTCTACATACCTCTTTAGGTATTTGCCCAAATGCAACAAATCCTATTGTCTGACCCTCGATCCTTCTCATATCTGCCCACTTTGATCGTGCTACACCCCATCCATTTTTCCTAATATCTCTGTCGAAACCAACAATACGCCGTTCCAGTGACAAAATCAACCCGATAGTGTGATTTGATACTTCTGGTATGCAGTAATCTGGAACATTACTAACATATATCCCCATTTCAGTTGCGGCTTCCAAGTCCACATTTTCAAAACCAATACCAGTTCTGCTAATAACACGGCATTTTTCTAGTGATTCGATTATTTCTCTATCGAATTCCATCTGGCTCACAATAACGCCGTCTGCCTCTTTAATTAGATCCCTGACAGGTCGATCCGATAACTCTGCATCGATTAAGTCCGCATTAATTTTCCCTAATATGTCTCTCTCTATATCTAAACCCCCCTTCGAATTATCTGTATACACCACCGAAAAGGGCTCCATACATGTCGACTCATTTCCACTGACTAAAAATAATCGGTCTAATTCCTAATCGATTGTTGAAACCATTCCGATGGTATTTCTTCCCCTAGTTCTTGTTCCTTCGCACGTTCATAGACTAAACCTCCAACTGCTGCGAATTGTATCCCTGCAGAACGATTATGGTAATATATGGACTCATTTTTACCTTTTCTACCTATCTCCTTTTCACAAATAATTTCAGACAAAGTGGGATATCCCGTCTCTACAAACCCACGCTTCCCCCTTTTAGATTGATATTTATCAATTTTTCCACCACCTATTATTTCGGCCTTGTGATTTTTGTTCGTCGTTGAAAACACCCGATCGACACTTTCTATAGTCCCATTGTCAATTTCAGTACTCCTCACATCTATTATGGTCATTCCCGGTTCTATCCACTCCTGAGAAAAAACCGGAGTTTGAGATGCAGTACATGTGGCAACAATATCCGATCCTCTTGCTACCTCTTCTGGACTCTCCATAGTATTCACTTCTATATTCAATTCATCAGACATTTTTTCCGCAAAAATTTTCCTGTTTTTTTCCGTTGGAGAATATACTTTTATTTCTTCTATTTCTCTCACCTCTGAAATATTCATGGCATAACTCTGAGCCATCCCTCCGGATCCTATTATTCCCAGTATATTCGAATCCTCGTTTGAGAGATACTTACACGCAACAGCTGCAGTTGCTCCTACTCTTTCATGCTGTATCACTCCATCGTTCATTATTGATAATAACTCACCGTTTCTTGTATCAAAAAGAAGTATGACTCCCATGAATTTACCTGGGATCTCATTGAACTTTTCCTCTGCAAAATATCCTCCTTTGTCTACATATTTTATGACATCCGATTTAAAACGGAGAGCTAGCCTCGGAGGATTTATTGTAGCACCAACCATCGATCCCCATGCAAAATAATCTCCCATTGTGGTCGGAGAAACTATATCTGTCCTGGAGAGAAACGTAGCATTTCCTCCTCCTAGTTGTCTGAATGCAGTTTCTATAGAATCTATAGTTTCTCTTCTGTCCAATACTTTCTTCGCAATTTCATTGTCGATCAAAACAACCATACCGTATTAATGATGTGTCTACCAATGAACTTAGGTTAACCTCCTTTCATCCCGCAATCAATACGCGACATTTTAAGTGAATGAAGAGTTAGCCGACATATGAATGAAAAAGACCTAGAACATGCTTGGTTTTATCAAACCAGCCCTGAAGATGCCCTCGCCGGGGCAATTGCAATAGAAGAAGGGTCTTGCATTTCCCCCCTCCCCTGGCCGTCCATGGCCCTCGAATATGGGTATGCACCCACTCCCGATGAATACTATTCTCGTCTATATAATTCGGCATGTGAAGCTGCTCAAACATCTGCGTCAAATCTTACCAAAACCCCCGACCGACAAATCTCCCATGCAATCCGTACCATGGATGACTACTCTCGTATTGAGAACGAACTCACAGCTCGACTCTCCGAGTGGATGGGCGATTATACTGGCATATCTCAAGACCTCCAAACTTCCATCGAGACAATCGCCACCAATTCTGACCATTCCCACTTCGATGCCCACATCCTTTCACTTCATAATCAACTAGCATCTCTCTCCGACAAGCGTGAAAAACTTGCACATTTCATCGAATCTGAAATGCCCCGCATAGCACCCAATCTAACACAAATGGCAGGTCCTCTTCTGGCAGCAAGACTAATTTCGATAGCAGGGGGCTTGGAAAAATTAGCAAAAAAACCATCCGGAACTCTACAAGTCCTCGGGGCCGAAAACGCACTATTTGCCCATCTCAGGGGACGCGCCACCTCCCCAAAACATGGGGTCATATATACTCATGAATATATCTCTAAAACACATCCCAGTTTAAGAGGGAATGTAGCACGAGCCTTCTCTGGTAAACTTTCAATCGCCGCCCGAATCGATTATTATTCTGGCACTTTAAATCCCGAAGTCCATTCCGACCTGCTTACCAAAATAGACCAAATTAGATCTCGGGGTGGAAGTAAATGACAAAACCCGAGTCTTATCAACATTTGGACATCCGAGGAAAGACCCACTTAGTCACAAAAGGCCCCCCTACTTATGGGGAGCAAACAAAAAATGGGTGGAGAGTTTGGGATCCTGCCAGATCCAAACTCGGATCAGTCCTCACTCAAGACATCGATGTCGGCTTGTCTAAAAATGCAAAGGTCCTTTATTTAGGTGCTGCGAATGGGACAACAGTCAGTCACGTTGCAGACGTTGCATCTATAGTTTATGCAGTTGAATTTTCACCACAACCAATGAGGGGCCTCCTCAATGTGGCACGATCACGAACGAATATTATTCCTTTGTTAAAAGATGCTCGACATCCTCAAACGTACTCACATGTTGTGGAATCCAATCTTGATCTAATAATACAGGATGTCGCAACCAGGGGTCAGGTCAAAATCGCCCTTGATAACAAAGAATTCTTATCTCCAACTGGAAAACTTTTCCTCGTAATCAAAGCCCGAAGTGAAAACGTTGTTACCCCGCCTGAACTTATTTTCAAATCGTCTATAGAAGATTTATCTCAAAGCTACGCCATTCTTCAAACTCAAAAACTTACTTCTCATCATAAAGACCACATGGCCATTGTTGCAGAACCCCTTCCTCAATAATGAGTTAATTTTTATTCCCATCTCGGCTAACTATATCCAATGAAACTAGGTTCTGCAGCCAATTTTAACAAATTTGGCACTCTTGGAATTGAAGAGGAGTACTTCGTCGTGGATTCTAGTGGAAAACCTGTTAATGCCACCGGTCAACTCATAGAAGGATCTGATGCTCCTGGTTTCCTTAAAAATAATATTGACAATGAACTCTTCAAATTCATAATTGAATGTAGAACCCCTATATCAAACAACCTCAACGACGCAAAATCAGTTTTATTGGAAATGCGAGAAAATATACAATTACACGTCCAAAATTATGGATTTGAACTAGCAGTATCTGGGCTACACCCTGCAGCATTATGGCAAGAACTTGAACATGTAGAATCTCCTAGATATGCTGCACAACTCGACCGAATTCAATATCCTCAGCACAGAAATACTACCGCGGGATTGCATGTTCATTTTGGTGTGGACGACGCCGAAAAAGCAATATGGATGGCAAATCAGTGCCGCCCCTACCTTCCTCTTTTGCTGGCTCTATCTTCGAATTCTCCCTATTGGAATGGTTTCGATACGGGCTTAGAATCTGCACGGGCACTCATTTTCGAGTCACTACCTAATACTGGAATGCCTGCTGAATTTTCAAATATGGCCGATTATTTACATTTCGAGCGTTTAATGGTGGAAACCAATTCAATCTTTGACCGAGGTGCACTTTGGCACGACGTCCGTCCTCATACCGAAAATGGAACTGTTGAAGTGCGAATCATGGATGCTCAAACCCAAACTGAAAGATCTGCACACCTTTTGGAGTATATTTACTACCTATTATCCGATCTATCTGAACGATATGAAGATGGGGATTCTGGAGATTCTCCCCGATTTGAAGTTTTATGTGAAAACAAATGGAGATCTATCCGGCACGGTTATGATTCCACTTTTATTAATTGGGAAAACTCTAATCAAATTCACTTGGTCGATCTAGTCGAATCCGAGTGCCAACGCCTTGGAACTTCAAGCTTACGTACTCTCTACGATTTAGGGTCTGGATCTTCTTCCCAACGGGACCAATATGATAGTGGTGGACTCGATACTCTTTGCAGGAGTTTAATTATTTGATGCCCCCTCTTAAAAATGTCATTTTTGGAGGTACATTCGACCCCATCCACGATGGACACCGGAGTCTATTCAAATACGCGTTCGAGTTAGGAAACGTTACTATTGGACTCACTAGCGACGAACTAGCATCTAGCACTCGATCCAGTTCTAGACTCATTCGCCCCTTCTCCGATAGGAAACAAAATCTCATATCTGAACTCCTTCCCCTCTCAAAAACTCACTCAAGAACCTTTGAAATCACCGAATTGCTGACTCCGACTTCCATAGCTTCCGAAGGCGAATATGATGTGCTTGTCGTCTCTCCCGAAACTGAACCTATTTCCTATTTAATAAATCAAATTCGGGCCGATATTGGTCTGAAACCACTATCTGTAGTAACTATCCCGTTTGTCCACTCAAAAGACGGGGGGATCATTTCTAGCACTCGGATACTCTCCGGAGAAATAGATTCTAATGGCAATATCCTTTCACCATGAAGGGGGATCAAAACCCGCAGTCTTCAAAGTTTCCTTCCATCTCCCCTGTATCGCCAAACGAGATACGCCCATTTTTTCTGCAATCTCTTGTTGTGACTTTTCTTCCCCGGCAATCAATGAACCGACATAAATCCCCGTTGCAATTGCTGCGGGCTTCGATCTCTCCTTCTCTGGTATGTCTGACAAGTATATCTCCACCGCATACGATTTAGCACGCGCACCGAGATTCAACTCTTTTGCAACCCTATCGATCTCCGAAATCCATTCTGATTGCTCAACATGGTCCTTTGCTTTGTGCACAATACCCCCTCGTTTTTCTGATTATATATAATCTCACCTTCTCTATTTTCTTGACTCAAAGAAAAACATATTAAACCACCCCCACAAAAAGTCATAACCTGCATGGGTAGCCGAGCCAGGTCAAAGGCGCAGGGTTTAGGACCCTGTCTCGTAGGAGTTCGCAGGTTCGAATCCTGCCCCGTGCATCATTCCTTCAATTAGTCCAATTCAATACTAGGGGGGTATATGCCCCTCTTTAAAATCAAATCACTCTGGGGCCGAGCCATACAAGTCAAAGCATATTTTTCTCGCTCTTCTTTAGTCAATGCATGGGCTGCAGGCTGCACCACCTTTCCTTGGACGATCTCTGCACAGCAAGCCAGACACATTCCCACTCTGCATGAATATTCTTGAGCGATCCCATCTCTAAGACACCCTCTTAATATCGTATGCTTATCCGAAACTTCTAGAGATTCACCCGCCTCTTGGTATTCTACCTTGTATTCTGCCATTGTTATTGTTAGACTCTCTCTTACTGAATTAAACTTTTCCCATTTTTCCTCCAAAAACTAATAACTAATATATCTCCCTCTCTTATCTCTCACATGGATCTATCTAAAACACCCCCTGAAATGATTTATGGGGGCACGCTCGCAATCGTATCTGGTATCTACTCCTTTCTAATGGGATCTAGTTTTACAATGTCCCCTTTCACTCTCCCCACCATTCTCGGGGTAATTGTTTTCATCCACGGGGCATTGTTATTATTTTCTCCAGACTCCATTTCTAACTTTTCCAGAGAAAGTGGACTACTGATGATGGTTTATTCGATTCTTATGCTCACAAACCAAGTGATCATGCAGCTGACTTCAATGATGATGGCAGAGTGGGATATCGGGATGGTTTCTTTGGCCATCTTGATGTTAGTCAGCGGCAGACTCATGGTCTCCAGCGCAGTATCTATGTAAGATATAAATGAATAATGAACCCTACGTCACTAGTTTCGATGTTCGCTTCAGGGATCTAGATTCTATGGGTCACGTAAACAATGCGGTCTATGCAACTTATCTAGAACACGCACGAATAAAATATTATGAGAGTCTACTCGACATATCTTTGGTAGATGTGGACACTGTCATTGTCCATTTGGAGATTGACTATATCAAATCCTTGCAATTAGGAGAAACGGTCGAAGTATCTTTGTCTATATCTTCGATAGGAACCTCTAGTGTTACTATGGAGTATGTTTTGACAAATGGTTCTGAAAAAGTTGCCACTGCAAAGACAGTCCAGGTTCTACTTGATGGAAAAACAGGAACTTCTACCCCAATCCCTCAAGAATGGCGAACTCTAATGGAATAATTTCCATTTCACCTCTTTGGAATTATCCCTCTCGATTGAAGTAGTTTAATATCACTTTCCGTATAACCCACCTCGTAGAGTATTTCCTCATTGTGTTCTCCAAGCAATGGAGGTGGCATTCTAAAACCCGTCTCTGCATTACTATAATTCAGAGGGTGATTGATAACTGGAATACTCATAGATCCTTCGCGAGCTATCTCTGAAATAACCCCTCTTGCCATTGTTTGTTCGTTATACATGGCATCTCTCACAGAAAGCAAAGGCCCCACAGGCAGCTGCTTCTCTATAGCTAGTAATTCGACCCACTCTTTTGTGGATTTTTTCTCGAATACAGAATTAAGAATCTCTTCCAATTCATCCACATTTTCGACACGGTCTGCATTCTGTTTAAATCTCACATCCTCTACTAAATCCGCCCTTTCAATAGAGTCACACAACTCTGCCCATAGTTTCTGATTCGCACAAGCAACATTGAGATAACCATCCTGAGTCCTGTACGATTGATACGGGGCCAAAACCGGATCTTTGGTTCCCATTCTCGTTGGAATTTCTCCTGCAAATACTTTGGCAGCTTGCTTAGTTAACCATGGCAATGCAGCATCATTCATACTAAGTTCAATAAATTCCCCTTCATTTGTTTTTTCCCGGCGGCGAAGCGCACACACAATTCCAAAAGCAGCCCACATTCCTGTAATAAGATCAGTCTGAGGCAATCCAACCTTTGTGGGGTCTCCTCCCACCTGTCCTGTGACATCCATGATGCCTGCAGTACCCTGTATGAGCAAATCATACCCCGGCCTACTAGACCACGGCCCACTTTCTCCAAAAGCGGATATTGAACAATAAACAATATCTCGTCGGCATTTTTTGATGTCTTCATAACCTACGCCCAACCTCTCCGCCGTCCCTGGTCTAAAGTTTTGGATGAATACATCTGCCTGGTCACACAACTTATATAAAACTTCGACCCCTCCTTTTGCTTTCAGATCTATTTCCACACTCCGCTTTCCGTAATTAACAGTCCAGAAATATGGCGATTCTCCCCGATCAGAAGCTGTTATTCCTGCCCCTTTTTTATTTTCTATTTCAATAAACGGGGGGCCAGAGTGTCTATTATCATCTCCTACATTCGGCTTCTCCACTTTTATCACATCAGCCCCTTGAAAACCAAGCATAAGTGTTGCAAAACCTCCCGTAACAAATGTGGTCAAATCAATGACTTTTATTCCTTCAAGTAGACATTCTCCACCTTCCATGTGTCAGAGAAAATAGATTCATGAACTAACCAGTTTCGACTCATTTTTGTCTGTCACTCGCATTAGCAATTGTATGTACGATTTAACGTTACCACTCGATGAAGGTACTATTCGACCCGCCCAACGTGTTGGATTCGAAGCAATACAGACTGCCTCTGGAGAATTAAAGAACTTCGCTAGCGACGTCCGAGCTTTCTCAACCTATGTCCATACTGGCACCCATATAGACGCACCCATCCATTATTCCCCTGGTGGAAAAACTATAGACCAACTTGATGTAAGTATTTTCTGTGGACCTGCGCGGGTTTTTGATATGAGGGCCCACGCAAGCAAACTCATTACTGCAGACATACTAGATGAATGCAATCCCGGAATTTCTCCCGGGGATCGAGTCGTTTTGCTCACTGGAGATATTGACAAACAACTAGAAAGCGGCGATTATCCAGATGGAGTTTATGTCGAGTCTTCCAGTCTCTCCCCTGATGGTGCCACTTGGCTTGTTGAAAAACAGGTCTCATTGGTTGTAGTGGATTTTGTTACTGAATCTGTCGATGCATCAAAGTACCATGTTAAAGATCCCTCTCGCCCTGTGCACGTCACATTGCTCGATGCAGAAATACCCATTGTTGAGAATATCTGTAACATTGGCACAATAGTTGATCATGATACCATTGAAATATTTTGTTTACCTCTATTGATCCCTCGATACGAAGCCGCACCCGCACGTGTAGTGGCACGATTGCCCAATTAAGATAGTACCTAAATTCCCCCTCGCTACCATGCCTCGAATCAAAGTTCCCCAAAGTCCGGACCCCCCGATACGCAAGCCACCATCTGACGATTCCATCCCATCCGAAATAGACTTTTCCTGGGAACTAAATACTTCTACACATCACAAAATACGTTTATTTTTACTCTTGGCCCCAGGATCTCTGGTATTTTTATTCACAATTATAGCAATGAATTGGGCTGACCCGAAACAACATATATACTTGGCATTGGGTGGGTTTGGATTAACATTATGGGCTATATTGAAAGGTGGGGATTTAGTCAAGATCTATGACAATCGATATAAGAAAAAGCGATTAGAAGAACTCAATTCTTAGGTTTCTATAGTTCTTTACAGTCAATCCCAACCACTTCTTCAATCGATGCATGCCCATCCCTTTCTAGTAAATCTACCAAACCCGTAGTTATCTGACGCGCAAGTGAAGGTCCTTTGTATACAAAACCTGTGTATATCTGTACTAAGGATGCACCATGCCTAATTTTCTTATAAGCACTTTCTGCTGAATCTACCCCCCCCACACCAATCACGGGTAGGTCTGTCAGCCCATATATGCATTCAACGGTATCCGTAGCTTTCTGCTCTAATGGCCTCCCACTAACCCCACCCCATTCTTGACCATGTTTGGATTTCAATTGAGAATGATCTGTAGTCGTATTTGTCGCTACAATTGCTTTTATGCCATGATCCTCTGAAACTTCAATAGCCTTTGACAAATTGGCTAACTTTTCTTTCGAATCATAATCTGGACCAACCTTCACAGCAATCGGTTTGTTATGTTTATTCTTTTCTTGTAAAGCCCCAAAAACTTCTGAAAGCCGTTCTGGACTAGACTCATCATACACTTCCGGGGTATTCGGGCACGAAACATTAATCACAAAATAGTCTGGAAACTCATACAGCGTCTCAAATACTTTCACATAATCTTTAATCGCATCCTCTGGACCTGATTGATTCATTTTCCCTATATTTACTGAAATGGGTGCCGCAACATTTCCCATGGATTCCATTCTGTCTCTCACCCGATTCGCACCCTCTCCATTAAATGCAAGCCTATTGATCATCCCTTCATCCTCTGGCAATCTAAATAATCTTGGTTTGGATTCTCCTTCTTGGGCATCTGGAGTAACTGTCCCTATCTCTGAAAACCCAAACCCTAGATCGATTAAACTTTTTGTAATTTCACCATTCTTGTCAAACCCAGCTGCAATCCCTATAGGGTTTGGAAACTCAGATTCTAGACACTTCATTTTGAGAGATGGGTGATTAAATTGATAGTAAGATCTAATTCGCTCTCTAATTATCTCAGAAGAGCAACCCACTTTGAGAATATTTTTTCCACAACTATGAGCAACCTCTGGTGGTAATTTGAAAAACGCCGGCCGAACAATATCATACAATGTCACGATTAGTCTTTATCCTGCTTATACGTACTTTTATCGTTCTCAACACATAGATTATAATAACAACTGCAAATAAAAATCCTCGCCAGTTCACTAACAACAATTTACCATGACATCTACTTCCCACACTGTACGTCTAATCTGGGACGGCGGCCATATCGACACCATCGATGTTCCTGCTGGTAAAACTATTCTTGAAGCTGCAATTTTAGCAGGCTGCGTCGTCCCATTCGAATGTCGTTGGGGATCTTGTGCAAAATGTACGGGTCATTTACTCACAGGGGATGTAGTCCACACCTCTCCTCCTCGTGTACTCCGAAAAGAACATTTAATTGCGAACTATGTTCTCCTCTGCGTTGCAGAGCCCATTTCCGATTGTTCAATCGAAGTGGGAGACCATTTGAAAGATTCTCTTTCCACCATTTCTAGGGACTCTATCACCTCCGCCACTTCCCCTCCCCTTTCACCCGCATTTGGTTGGAAATCTCAAAGAGACAACCCGTAGATATCTTCGATACACCACCAAGCACACCCCTTCGAACGTTTTTATTTTTCACATATTCCTCCGAAGCATATTTATACTCCTCTCTTATTATTATAGCAAAATTTAAATACGCTAATCATAGATTAAGTTCAGGTTTATTGATGATGATTTCTGTCAGAAATGTAAACGCAATAACCTGGAATAATTTAAATTATGAAAGAAAATCTTAAAAGACGACAATTTTTAAAAGTTTCAGCCGTAGGTGCCGGTATTGCCGGTATCGCTGGCTGTACGGGCAGTAGCGGAGGATCCTCTGGATCTGGAGCCGCCCGAGAAAAGTCAGGGTCAACTACCTCTAGTAGCGTTGTTAAAGGTGGAAGTTCATCTTCCGCCGCTGGACGTTCCGAGAGAAAACCTGCCCCTGGAGCATCTGCAGGATTAAAAATTGGGTCCATAACCGTTCCTAGTGCTGTTATCGCAAAAGCACAAGAAGAGGGAGAATGTCTCCTTTACGGTGCAATGGACGAGCCAGATATGCTCGACCCAATCAAACCAGGATTCGAAGAATCCGTCCCTGGTGTAAAACTTACACCATGGGGTGGCGGTTCATCTGAAATCGCATCCAAACTCATTGCAGAAAAGAAGGCTGGCATCGTTAGTTCTGATGTAAGTCTTTACTCACTTCCAACAGCACGTGCTGCCGCAAGTGCCGGTGTATATCGTAGACTCGAAAACGATCACTGGCTCAAACAAGTAGCAGGTACTCTTGGTTACCCAGAAGGCCAATGGAAAGCACCCGGAGCCCCACGATACGAGCTTCCAGGATACGGACTTCCATACACCCTTCACTACAACACTGACATGATCTCTGAAGGAGATGTTCCAAGTACATACGAAGAATGGACTGATGCATCTTACACAGGGACAAACGGATTTGTTATGCAAGACCCACGCCAGCTATCTTCAATCGGATCTCTATTCGCCACACTATGGGGCCTATGGGGAGAAGACAAGATGAGAACCTGGGCCGCAGACTTCATGGCAAACAAACCACAGTTTACCACTGGTAACACTGGTGCTTACAACGTTTGTGTATCTGGAGAGAAAGCTCTCTGTAACACATACATCAACGACCTTGTTGGACAAACAGCAGCTGGAGAATCCATCCCACTTAAACTCAAGTGGATCGACCCTGCATTGTCCTCAATGGTCCCACTCCACCTAACAGAAGGTGCACCTAACGAAGCAGCAGGTATGACTTTCTGTGCGTGGTTCATGTCCGAAGTCGGTCAAGAAAAAGTTGCAGATACAGGTCGTACACCTGCCCACGGACCATCCGCTGCGGCACACGCAGACTTCTCTGCCTTTATCCCATCCGACCAGGTTATTTTACCATACGCGTACAACAACCCAGTCTACGGTGGAAAGACATACATTCAAGAGCCAG
>MDTE01049935.1_pt1 | contig 90482 bp, 60 predicted proteins | sample 811231 | NCBI WGS metagenome assembly MDTE01 (sample SAMN05326651, study PRJNA326480) | marine metagenome | isolation source: seawater | place: Indian Ocean: Red Sea | collected 2010 | reverse complement strand
TCGCATTCATTCGCGCGTCGATGTCGTCGAGACAGACGTACGTCGTCTTCGTGAACGACGACGTGCCCGAGGGTTCGAATTCGCGCGTCGCGACGGCGCTCCTCGGATTTTCGTCCGTGGTGTCGTCGTCGTCGCGCGAATTCGACGCGACGCCGTTCATCGACGTTCGCGTCGGGAGATTGGCGAAGAAGATGACTGGGTCGCGGTCGTGGCGACATCCCGAGCGTCGACGCTCGGATTGGCGCGCGCCGGAGGGGGCGGAGGTGGTGTTCGCGACGAACACTGGGGATAGAAATTTCACGGCGAGGTATCTGGATCGAGCGACGGCGGATTGGATCGCGGAGGAGGATTTGGGAAATCGGCGAGAAATTCTTCGCGCGTTGACGGGACGACCGCGCGCGTTGAATCCGGAGCTCGCGAGGACGGACGCGGCCGCGATGGCGGAGACGCTCGATGCGATGATCGACGCCAAGGAAGACGCGCGGGGGCGTTGGCGAGAGGACGCGCGGGCGAATTGGGAATCGGAAATCGACAAAAAGGATGGAAGCACGTCCGCTCGACGACGCGTCAGTCGCGAGCGACGCGAGGGGATTCGACCAAAGGGTGAACACGCGCGTCCGGCGGCGTCGTTCTTTTCGGGACGGTGATGAACGACGGGTCTACGTCTCGTGATGTTGTTACAAGCAAAACAAAATGAAAGCAGCAATGAAAGATGCGATCGGCGGCGCCGCTAGGTGGCGAGCGCGTGCTCCTCGTGTTCTCGAAGGAGACGCACGACTTCTTTTTCTTCCTCGGTGCGGAACATGTAATCCAACTCATCGTCTTCGATGGCCTCGATCGCGGCGCGGTCCTCGCGCTCGATTCGCTCGGCGTCCGTCTCTTTGAGCAGCGGGTCGACGCTTCGCTCCGCCATGGCTTTTGAGAAAATTTCTCCCGCGTCAAAGACGTTCTCGTGATTATCGGGTACGAGCGGTTTCATCTCGGTGGACAGCAGACGTTCTGGGACGCCAGCGAGTAAGAGTCCGTGAAGCATGACCTCTTGCCAGCCTAAATCTTTATCCTCGGGAAGACCAAACGGCAACGCGGGCTCGGGGTCATCGTCAAGTTTCGGCCGGGCGCCGCGCGGTTTGGCGGGCGTCCTCGGCATTCCCGGAAGGTGCCTGACGCGTTTGACGCCGCCTCTCGACACCTTGCGCTTACGCTTCGCGCTCGGTTCGAGCGGCCTGGCGAGAATGATCGGACCCGTGGAGGTGGAGTTATTGCTCGTCGTTCGAATGGGTTCTGACGCCATCTCCTCCTTGACTTCTTCGTCGCCCTCCGCCGCGAAGTGCGCGATGCGCGCCGTACCGATTTTCGTCGCCACCGAATGACTTCGAACCTTTGAGATGCTATCTAAGACTTTCGAACGTTCGTCTTCGGCCGTTCGGAACGCGGGTGGTAATCCATCCGAGACGCTCGCCGGCGCTATGACGTCGTAACCTGAAGATTCTTTGCTCGATTCCACGGTGGCAATGAATTTGAAGGCGATGCCCAAGTAATCGTCGAGACGCTTCATGCTCATGTCCTCGCCCCACGGAAACTTCTTCGCGAAGGCGATGATCTCACCCAATAGTTCCTTCAAACGTTTCCGCACGGAGACGCTCTGCACGCGCAACGCCTGCGCGGCGCGATCTACGCTCACTTTTACTCCGTGCAACCGAGCGACGACGATGACCACGGCGGCAACGATGACGATTGGATCGCGTCCGATGAGCAAACCTCTGGAGAACGCAAACTTGAGCAACGTCTTGGCATCTCGAACCGTCGGCGCGATCATAACGCTCCTGGTCATGCTCCCTCGCTGCGGCTGCACCGTAGAGTTTTTGTTGGATATGGCGGCGAGCTCGGGAAGCGCCGCCACCGCGCGCGCGACGTAATTCTCCGGATCCAACGGCGGCATCTTCAACCCGTGCAACTCTTGCAACTTGTGAAAAACCCGTCCCAACGTAAATACGTTCACCGAACACGCCTCCGCCACCTCTCGCATGCTCACCGGCAGATTATTCTGTCGACACACCGAGTACACGCACGCCCCCGTGAGTTGACTCGTCCACAAACCCTGTCCCCATTTCCCATCCGACGCCCGCGTCACCAGATCCTTCACCTCCGCGATGATATCCTTGTTCAACTTCAACAGCGCCCCCGTGTGTTCGACCGATTTCGAGATGTGATACAGATTCGTCGACTCTCTGTCCCGAAACATGTTTCTCGTCACGTGCGACGCCCCCGACATGGACACCATCTGCGCTCTCGCCGCCGCCAAGTGCGCGCCCACGTGCGCACCGTCCTGTAAAAACGTGCCATCCGCGGACCCATCCTCGGTCCAATTCAGCGTCGTCTGCAACACGCTCGCCGTGTAGACGACCCCACACGCTTGACAAATTTCGCTCCCGAGCGTCGGCTCGAGCTTGATTTCACGCTTCCCGCAGTTCGGGCACGCGGGCGCGTGCGAGGACTGCGGATCGTGCGGATCCATGACGAGCGTTCGCGCGCGCGCGCTCGCGTCGTTTCGACGCGCGTCCTCGTCCGCGCGCGCGTGTGCGGTCGGGGACGCGCGGGGACGCGCGGGGACGCCGGGGAACGGCTCTTCCTCGGGAGTCCCCTATTCCTGAGTCATGAATCGTCAAATAGTCGCGTCCCGTCACATTCCGGCGCGGCGGCGTCGTCATCGTCGACGACGACGCGCGTGGGGTCGCGCGCGGCGTCGCGCGCGCGCGTGAGGGCGCGCGCGACGTCGTCGGGCGCGTTTCTGCGCGGACGCGCGGTGACACTCGTGCGCATCGCGCGCGCCGACGCGCGACGGGCGATTCGGTTACGGACATCCATGGCGAGCGCGGACGACGCCGCGGACGACGCCGAGCGCGGACGACGCTCCATGGCGAGCGCGGACGACGCCGCGGCGACGTGGGAACGCATCGTGCGTCTGGCGAGCGCGCCGGACGTGTGTGATTTAGGGCAAGGATGGCCGGATTTCGGTGAGGCGCCGACGGCGACGACGACGGCGGCGAGAGCGATGACGGGCGGTGACGCGCGCGCGAATCAGTACGCGCCCGTCCGAGGACGAAAGGAGTTGACCGAGGCGTTGATGCGATATTACGAGCGCACTGGGTACGCTGTAGGATCGGAGGAATCGGTCGTGGTGACGTGTAGCGGGACCGAGGCGCTGTACGGGGCGTTTCAGGCGGCGATGCGCGCGGCGCCTGAGGGCGCGCGAGAGTTTGTCTTCGTCGAGCCTTTTTTTCCTTGGTACAAAGCCATCGCGGACGATGTGGGAGCGACGTGCGTTGTGATCAGAGCCAGAGCGGAGGATGGATTCGTAGTGGACGTCGACGCGATTCGTCGAGCGTGCGTCTCGGGACGCACGTGCGCCATCGTGAGCTGTTCGCCGCACAATCCGAGCGGACACGTCTTATCGAGGAAAGAGCTCGAAGGCATCGCCGCGATCGCCGAGGAAAAAGATCTGTTCGTCATCTCGGATGAGGTGTACGAGCGTTCGGTGTTCGACCCCGCGCTCGAACACGTTCGCTTGGCGACGATTGGCGACATGCGAGACAGAACGGTGACCATCGGCAGCGCGTCCAAACTGTTAAATCTCACGGGATGGCGCGTCGGATGGGCCGTTGGACCTCCGAAAATGATCGACGCCATCAAGTCCGCGCACAGCTTAATGTCCTACGCCGCCCCGACGCCGCTTCAACTCGGCGTCGCCGCGGCTCTGGATGAAATCTCCGCCGACGCGCGATCGCCTCGCGGTCGCGTCGTCCCCGACGAAAACGCCGCCGTCATGGCCGACAACGCCCGAACCCTCGCCCACGCGCTCGAAGACGCCGGACTCACCGTCTACCACCCCGAGGGCGGCTACTTCCTCACCTGCGACGTCTCCTCCACCGGCGCATCCGACGTCGACTTTTGCGTCGAGCTCGCGTCCCGCGCCAAGGTGGCCGCCGTCCCGCTCTCCGTCTTCTTCCTCCCCTCCGCCGACGTCCCCCGATCCCTGGTCAGATTCGCCGTGTGCAAAAAGCCCGACACCGTGCGCGAATCCGCCGATCGCATTCGTCGCCACTTCGCTCGCGAGTGAGCGCGCGAGAGAGACGCGGCGCCGAGACCGCCGCGCGATGAAATTGCCCTAAACCCTTTTGATGACGTCCCCCCCCCGGAACCTCGCGCGCGCGTTCGCACACGTCGCCGCGCACGAGTCGCGGTCGCGCGCGCGGTCGAGGAGCGAAGACACGATGCGCGTCATCTCCGCGCGGCTTCCCGTCGCCACCGCGCGCGCGGGACGCACCGCGCGCGCGGGAAAACGCGCGACATCGTCCCGAACGCGCGCGGCGATGACGACGCGACGCTCGTCCACGGTGGCGTCGGTGCGACGCGATGACGACGCGAGGGAGACGACGACGACGATGATGACGACGCCCGCGAGCGCGGTGAGCGCGCTCGCGCTGTGGTCGCTCGCGGATGGACGCTTGGCCGAGGGCACGGCGAACTCGTACTACGCGACCTTGTTTTTGTTCGTGCTGAGCGCGCCGGGTCTGTATTCGTTGGTCAAGCGAAGCGCGAAGAGTAAGATCGCCCGGAAGACGTTCGAGGTGGACGGGCCGAAAGTGGAGGGGGCGATGTCGCAGGATGATCGGGCGAGAGAGATTGGCGCGTTCTTTCGTAGAAACAACTACGTCGTGGCGGACGCGGGCGAAGTGATTACGTTTGAGGGTAACATAGCGCCGGAACGCGGTACGGCGGCGTACATCACGTTTTGTGTGCTGATTGGATTGTTGTGCGTCGGTTTGGTGTGCTCGATCGCCCTTCCGGGGGGTGACGCGTGGTACGCGTTGGCGCTCGCGTCTCCGCTCTCGGGACGGTATTATCTCGACAACGCCGGACGCAAGGAGCAAGTCAAGGTGAAGATGGTCACCTCGGACGACGATTCCACCGTCGATATCATCGTCGAGGGCGACGCCGAGGAGATCGAGCGCTTCAGACGCGAGTTGGACCTCACGCCCAAGGGTATGGTTCGAGTGAAGGGCATTCTCGAAAAGGCGTGAGCGCGCCGATACCACCGAAAACATAGAAACTAATCACACCTCCCGAAAGCATCACATCATTTATTCATTCATTCACACATGTAGCACCTGTAATAAGGAGACCACACACTCGACCCGACGCCGACGAGACGCGCCGTCCGCACACCTCGACGCCGACGAGTCGATGCGCGCGTCGTCGTCCGAGCTCGACTCCCTTCCTTCGCGCGGCGCGTTCACCGCGAGCGAACTCACGCCGACGACGAGCGCGAGTACGCTCCGACCGTACGTCAGCGCCTCGAGAGAGCCTCCGGCCGAGCGCGCGCGCGTCAAGACGGACGGGACGAACATCTTAATCAGACAACTCTCGCAATCTCGCGCGCGGCACGAGGCGAAGAGGCGAGAGCAGCGCGCGCAAGCGGCGGCAAAGGCGACGGAAAGGGCGGAGGCGCTCGCGGAGGAGTCGAGACGGCGCGAGCGAGAGAGGCGGGCGGCGTTGGAGGCGGAGGCGAAGACGACGTTGGGCGCGTCGACGCGAAGCGACGCGAGCGGAGACGGCGCGGGCGGCGCGGAGACGCGCGAGGGGGCTGAGGAGCGGGCGACGACGAGAGCTGGGGCGAATCCTTTCAGTCGGAAACGTTCGGCGGCGTCGAGCGCGGGGACGGAGGCGAAGAGAGGAAGGGCGAAACGATAGATAACGCGCGCGGCGATTCAAGTTTGAAAACGAGCGTCGACATGTCGTTCGTGGATGGAACGATGTCGAGAGAAGAGTTCGACCACGGCGCGCTCGAGTTCGCGAACGATGGGCTCGCGCAGAGGAGAATCGCGATGGACGCGTCTTCGGCGCGATACGTCGAGCTCGAGGCGGACGAGACGCAAGCCGTCGTCGAGTACTTGGACGACGACGACGACGATCCGCAGGTGCGCCGGCGTCAAATTCGGGGCTTGAGCGTGCGGTTTCACATCACCTATAATGCGTCGTTTCGCGTGCCGGTGCTGGCTGTGAACGTTCGTCGACTTCCGGACACACAGTTGACTCCAGAACAGGTGCTCGCGTTGCTCCATCCGAACCGCGCGCGCAACCGAGTTTCCGACCCCGTCATCACTCCGTACGTCAACCCGAGCGAGTTCAACGACGGGAACTGGGCGTGCGTTCACCCTTGCACGACGGCGGAGATCATGAAACTGCTCTTGGCGTCGGATACGAGCGAGACGATTTCGCCGAAGAGATACTTGGAAATTTGGTTGCGGTATGTTGCGCGCGAAGCCAACCTCGAGGTCACGCACTGCGGCCAACTTCTCTTACCGAAACCCATCGATGCACACCGCGGCGACATAAAATCGTGATTTGAACGCGTACGCGCGACCTAGCTGATGAATATATGTGTACAACAACTATGCTATGCTTTCTCGCCGTCGCTCCTCGCTTTTTCCGACCGGCGCCTTCGCCACTATTACGCTACTCATCTATGTAAATCAGCCTCCACGCTCTTCACCGGAACGCGGTCCATGATCGTTCTCAACTCCTCTGGATCTAAATTCGGTTGCGCGCAATACAATCTATGCAAAACCTTTAAATCTTCCACGTCTTCGCACGTTGCCGCGTGCTTTACGATTTCGCGCTTCAGCGCGCACTCGTCTCTGTGCATCCGCCACACGTCCTCCAAGCCGAGCACGCACTCCGCGATCGACGGTTGCGGTCCGGACCTCTCACCACCCGCCCGTTTCGGCGGTGGCGTCAAATTTCTCGTCCGCATCCACGCGTCTGTCTTCGCGCGCTCCAGCTCGCGCGTCAAGCGCTCAAACTCGTCGCACTCCTCTCGCAACCTCGTGAACAACCGATCGAGCGACGCGTACTGCGCCTCGACGACGCGTTTCCCGAACTCATCGTTCCCTAAAACGTCCTCGCGCGTCGCCCCGCGCTCGAGCGCCGGCATGCGCTCGAACGCGTTCACCACCGCTCCCAAGAGCGCGGTCGACGCCTTTTGTGCGTCGTCCCACCGCTCGCGCGCGCCCGCGACGCGCGCGTAGCCGTCGCGAAACGCGTTCAGGAACGTCTCCATCGCCTCGCCGCCGACGCGCGCCGTCGACGAGCGAGAGTGGACGAATGCCGTCGGCATGCCGTCGGCATTCGTCGACTCGCGGTCGGTTGACGACACGATTCATGTCGTCCACGCGCGCGCGCGCGCTCGAGCTCTACCGCGCCCTCTTGCGATGCGGGCGCGCGTTCAACGATTACAACGTGCGCGAGTACGTCAAGCGTCGCTCGGGGGAGGCGTTTCGCGCCAACAGGACGCTCGAGAACGGGGATGACATCGCGCGAGCCCTCGCGCGAGGGGCGGAGGAGTTAGCGGTGGCGCGACGGCAGGTGGCGGTGTACGAACTGTACGGAGGGAAGAGAAAGCCCAACGCGATGGATCTGTGAGCGCGCGGCGCGAGGCGGAGCGCGCGAGGCGGACGCGCGGTGGGTGGTGTAGACGGTAGTAGCGAAGGGGGCCCGACCGGTTCGGTTCGAGGAGAGACTCGGTTCGAGTAGAGACGGGACGCGTCGATGGGTTCGGGTAATAGTACTTTACAGCTTTGTTTTAGTCGTTCGTTTCGTTTCGGACTCGTCTCGTCTCGTTCACCGCACGACGTCTCTCGCGCGCGTTCGAGCGTCGCGCACGACGCGTTCGGCGTCGGCTTCCGTCGCGCGCTCGACGTCTCGAAGAATCGTTCGACACGTCGACGTCACGCGCTCGCGCGACTCGGCGTTTCCGAGGGAAAGTTTTTCTAAATCGCCATCCTCCAAGTGCGCCGCTCGACGGGCGGCGGCGAGACACACGCGCTCGGGAAGACCGGCTAAGCGCGCGACGTTAACGCCGTAACTTCGAGGACACGCGCCGTTCGCGAGGGTGTATAAAAACGTCACCGTCTCTCTCCCGTACGACGACTCGCCTCCGTGCTCGCGCGGGGACTCCACTCGGCACGCCATGTGCGCCAAAGCGACGTTTGGATCGCGCGCGTGATCGTCCGCGAGGCGATGGTAGTGCGTGCTGAAGAGCGTTCGACATCGAGCGTCGACGAGACGCGTCGCCACGGCGTGCGCGATGGCGGCGCCGTCGGCGGTGGCGGTGCCTCGACCGAGCTCATCGAGAGCGACGAGCGAGTGTTTGGTCGCGCGTCGCAACATGGCGCCCGTCTCGCTGAGTTCAACCATAAAGGTGGATTGTCCGCCCGCCAAGTTGTCCTTGGCGCCAGCGCGCGCGAAGACGGCGTCCATGGCGGTCATCTCGAACGAAGACGCGGGCACGTCGGCGCCGACATGCGCCATGATGGCGGCGAGACACACTTGTCGGAGATAGGTGGATTTACCTCCCATGTTCGGTCCGGTGATGAGACAGAAGGCGGGATGCGAACCGCCGAGACGAGCGTCGTTCGGGACGAAGGAACGCGCGAGCGACGCCGCGCACGGATGCGACAGTCCGATCGCCTCGAGCGTCGCCGGCGCGTCGTCGACCGGACGAGGGAGCACCTTGGGCGTGCACACGGATCCGCACGACGCGCACATCTCCTCGCTCACAATGGCTAAAGATGCCAAGACGTCGACGACGGCGCCAACGCTCGCGGCATCTCGCCACGCCGATGCGTGTTCGCAAAACTTGGCGACGACGCGTTTAAAGACACCGGCGAGCGCTTCCTCGCGAGCCTCCGTCGCCGACTCACGATCTGCTCGAAGCGGAACCAACTCATCGCATGTAAACCGCTCGAATCCTTTGCGCTTCCCTTCGCGCACCCAGTGTTGGGGGACTTTGGCCGCCAATCGATCCGGAACCTCAACGAGATGCGTATCCTTGTTGGCGTTGACGAAACACACCTCTGTCTTGTGTCCACCGAGATCGACGCGCGCGCGTTCCAACCACGACGCGAGAGCGTCGTCGGCTGCGGCGAGACGGTCCTCCGCAGCGTCGAGATCGGCGTCCACGCCGCGCGCGGGTTCGATGCGTCCGCTCGTCTTGGCGGCGTTCCAATCGAACGCGGCTTCCATCTCGTCAAGAGCGCTCAGGTCCGGAAACGCGACGCCGCCTACGGCAGAAAATACGTCCTCTTGAGTAGCAGTGGTGTCGCCGGCGACGCAAAGCGCGCGGATGACGTCGGATTGTTCGCACGCCTCGACGCACGACGCCAAGACGCGCGCGGCGTCTCGAACCGCGCGCGTGCCCTCAAGCGCGGCGAGGAAATCATTCAATCGCGCGCGCGCGGCGTCTTCGTACAGCACAACACGTGACGCGTCTCTTCCCTTACCCGCGCTCGAACCGACGACGCGCGACACCGCGCGTTCGGCATCCGGCGCATCTCGCAATAATTTACGCGCGACGCCCGTCGCCTCGATCCCACATCCGCGCATCGCAGCGATGGCTTGTTGCCGAGCGCGAATCGCCGCGGCGCTTGTCAACGGTCGACAGATCCATCGTCGAAGCAAACGCCGACCTGCCCCGCTCGCGCACCGATCGAGCGTCGCCAAGAGCGTTCCCGCGGAGCCGCCGGTGGTGTTCTCCAAAACTTCCAAGCCCGACAACGCGGCGGCGTCCATGGCGACGTGCGAGGCATGTGCCCATCGCGCGAGACACTCGCGCGCGTCCCCAGCATCCGTCGTGTGCAAGGATTCGATTCGACCCTGCGGCACGAGATCGGCGTCGACGAGTGCGGCGCGCAGGTACGCGACGACGGTGCCCCACGCGCTGAGTCCGCACTCGCGCATTGGATCGCACGCAGTGTCGCGCAACTCTTTGATGGCGTCCGGGAAGCCGTTCTTGAACGCTTTGAAGTAGCCCTCGGCCTCAGCGTCTTGAATCGCCTCCGTCGCCGACGTTGTTCGAAACGTACGATGGTTGGCGCGCGCGCACATTTCATCCGTCGCCATTTTCACGCGCGCAGCGAGTCCCGACGGCGGCGTCAAAATCTCCACCGGACGGATTTCCGCGAGCGCCGTTCGTAAACAACTGGCGCCGTCGTCGTCGCGCCATGCACCGACGAGAAAGCGACCGGTGCCGCAATCCGCAGCGCACAGTCCGATCCACCCGCCGCCATCCTCCTCTTCGCCGCCGTCGACGACGCAGCACACGTACGCCGCGTCCGGAGACGAATTCAACATGCCGGTGTCCACCATCGTACCCTGCGTCAACACTTGCACCATCTCCCGTCGCACGACGGTGTCCTTACACGTCTTATCGCGCTTCTTTCGCTCGGCCAACTGCGCTGGCGTCTCCGTCTGTTCGATGCACACGACGCGGTGTCCGTTTCGCGCGAGTTGCTCGGCGTGCTTGGCGTAATTCTTCTCCGGAAATCCCGCGTGCGGTTGTTCGCCGCGCATGTACATCAATCCCAACTCTCGAACGCCGATGTGGGCGTCCATTTCGTACATCTCGTAAAACTTGCCCATCTTGAACAGGAGCACAGAGTCGAAATTTTGCGCCTTGAATCTCCACCATTGCGTCTGACCGGGCGACACGGTCCACTGCGCGCCGTTGGCGTCGCGAAGCTTCGGAAAACTCGACGGGAGCTGAAGCGTCGACGGATCGTACTCTGGATCGTCCGGACGCCTCCCCTTGGCGTCTCGAATGTGTTCGGGCTGCATGAATGGAAACTTGAGTCGCTCTCTCGCGTCGTATTGCTCGGGACCGGCGCCGCCAAGAACGTCGGCGGCGCTCAAATCTTTCGGCGCGGATGATTTCGTCACCGTCGAGGTCGTGTTCACGGTCGTTTTCCTGCGACCATTCGTCGTCGACGGTGGTACGGGCGCTTTCGCCTTTGCGGGCGCTTTCGCCTTTGCGGGCGCCTTACGCTTCTTCTTCACCGGCGATTCGCTCTCTGAAAAATCCTCCTCCTCCTCCTCCGAGGACTCATCTTCGCTCATGTCCACGTCGAACGCCTCGTCGTCGTCGTCATCGCTCTCGCCATCCAGATCAAAATCGCTCCCGTCGTCGTCCGGTTCGTCGGCCTCGTCGTCGTCTCCGTCGAAATCCTCGTCGAAATCATCCATCGTCTCGGCTTTGACTTTCGATTCACGCTTCTTCGGCGTCGGGGCGCGTTTGCGCTTCCCCCCATCGTTCTTCACCACCGCGCGCGCGTCTCGCGTCTTCACCGCGCGAGGCGATCGGTCGGTCTCCTCGTTCGCCCGCGCCGTCGTCTCCACCTCCAAAGGAACGTTTTCCTTTTCGTCTCGTCTCGCGCTCGCCGCGGCGTCGGCGTCCAGACGCTTCCCCATCGCGGTCGACACCGCGCTCGTCGCTCCGCGCGCGCTCGCGTTCGCATCGCTCTTCGTCACCGGGGAGAAGAAGGAGGCGATGGACCGCTGTCCCGGCGCCGGCGTGGGCGGTTTCTTGGCCGAGCCCATGACGCGCGATGCGACGCGCGGTGGACGTCGCGGTGGAGACGCGACGAAGAAGAAACTTCGCTCGCCCGGTGCGCGTCGACGAGCCGCGCGCGGTCGACGACGCGACGTCGAGGCGCGGAGATGTGTCGGATGTTTTTGAATTCATCCGAGGGACAGCCGCGGCGCGCGCGCGCGCGGCGAATGGAGAACGGCGGCGGGGTCGCGTCGACCACGGGGGATGTTCGATCTGGCGCACCGCTGTTCATTACATGTCGTATTCTCGTGCTCCTTCCGCGTCGGCTTGAGCCTCCAAGGCGGCGAGGAGCTCGCCGTCGTCGCCGTCGTCGGCGCCGTCCGTGCGCTTGACGCGCCGGTAGTTCGCGAATCGAAGGCGATCAGCCGGAGCGTCGTAGTTCTCCCCGAGGTTCGCCTGAATGAGCGCTGACCAGTAAGAAGCTAACGCTTTTTCGCTCGTCGTCGCTCGCGAGTCGATCCATGCCCGGGAACGTCATGAACAGCTCCCGGCGCTCGAAGTCCTCGAAGTACGCCTGGCGGTTCGCGGCTTTCGGCAAATGTGGTCCGTCACGTGCGCGCACGCGAGGTGCGCGTGCGAATCGAGGCGGTCGTCGCGCGTCGCGGAAAGCGACACCCGGAGGTGCGCTTTGCCGGGCTGTATCTTCCCGTCGAGGGTCGTTCGCGCCCCAGGCAGCGGTCGTCCGGACACATCATGCACGGTTTGACCGGAACCGACGCCGCGCCCGTCGTCGGCTCGTCGCGAATGATTTCGCAGTAAATCGGGCGTTCGCGTTCGCGTCGAGACATCGAGCGATGGTGGTTCGTCGCGAGGGACGCGCGTAGCGGAGTGCCCGCGCGGGCGCGCGTGTGTCTCGGGGTGGTGCAGAGATTCTCGGGATTCTTGGACTGTGTCACGGGTCACGACTCGTCGGTGAGCCCCTCGAAAAGGGAACACTGGGCACCAGAAGAGGGCGTTTCGCGGCGTAGGAAATAGACGGACGCGAAAGCTGACTATTAAATGACGGGATCAGTCGCGGTAGCACGCGCGCTTGGCGACTCGAACGATGTCGTCGACCCCGGGAAGGGCCAAACGCTCGAGATTCTCGGCGTACGGCATGGGGAGGTCGACGCCGGTGATGCGCTCGACCGGGGCGTCGAGGTGATCGAAGGCGTCCTCGTTGACCACCGCGGCGATCTCGGCGCCGACGCCGCACTGCGGCCAGCCCTCTTCGACGACCACCATGCGGTTTGTCTTGCGCACGGAGGCGGAGAGGGCGCCGCGGTCGAGCGGGCGGAGCGAGCGGAGGTTGATGACTTCGGCTTCGATGCCCTCCTCGCGGAGCTTCTCGGCCGCTTCGAGGCAGTAGCCGACCATCTTGGAGAAGGCGACGAGGGTGACATCGGCGCCGGGGCGCATGATCACAGCCTTACCGATGGGTAAGACGAAGTCCTCGTCCAGCGCTTCCTTGGGAAGGGCGAATTCTTGGCCGTATAAGAGTTCGTTTTCCAAAAACACGACGGGATCCGGATCGCGAATGGCAGCCTTCAACAAACCTCGAGCGTCCTCAGCGTCGTAAGGGGCGAGGACCTTGAGGCCAGGAATAGACATGTACCACGCGGCGAAGCACTGCGAGTGCTGTGCGCCGACGCCGGCGGCCGCGCCGTTGGGACCGCGAAAGACTATCGGTGACGAAATCGCGCCCGCGGACATGTACAGCGTTTTCGCCGCACTATTCACGATATGATCGATGGCTTGCATGGAGAAGTTGAACGTCATGAACTCGACGATCGGTTTCAATCCCATGAAGGCGGCACCGACGCCGAGACCGGTGAAACCAATCTCCGTGATCGGCGTGTCTCGCACGCGCTCGGCGCCAAACTTTTGCAGCAAACCCTTCGTAATCTTGTACGCACCTTGATAATCCCCGACTTCCTCGCCCATGATGAACACCTTTTCGTCGCGCGTCATCTCTTCGCTCAGCGCGCTGTTCAACGCGTCGCGCACCGTCATCCGAGGCGAATCCGCCGGAAGCGCTCTCGCGACAGCCGCCGGCGTGGCCGACACGTCCTCCGCCCTCCCGCTCGCTCTCGAATTCCTCAACGGCACTCCCTGCTCCTTGATCGAGCGATAATCCGGTCGCTCGAGCACCGCGCGCGATCCACCCGCGTCTTCCGCCGTCGCCCCGCTCGCGTCTTCCGCCGCATCCGCCACGAAATCCTTAAACGCGCCGACGTCTTCTTCGTTTTCGCACATCACGCACACCGGCTTCCCCACCGGAATATCGTCCGCGTCTCCGCTCGGAACGAGAATCTTCGCTAGATATCCATCCTCCATCGACTCCATCTCCATCACCGCCTTATCCGTCTGCACCTCGGCCAGAATATCCCCGGTCGCCACGGCGTCGCCCTCCGCTTTTCGCCAACTCGCGATCCCGCCTTGAGTCATCGTCGGCGATAACGACGGGAACGGAATCACTTGATGCGACGGGTACGACTTCCCCGACGAATACCACCGCGCACGCGTCCACGCCGACGCCAGACGCGCATCACCGCGCGCCAGTCGCGTCGTCGACGACGACACCGCGCCTTCTGTTACTTCAGTCGTCATCATCATCATCATCATCGAATCCGTCGCTCGCGCGCTCACGCTCGAGCGCGCGCTCGCGCGCGAGACGCTTCGCGCGAGACGCTTCGCGATCGCCGACATCTCGCCTCGATCGCGCGCGTCGCCGCCCCTCGCGCGCGCGTGTGACGCGGCCCGACGATTCGCGCCCGGTTAGGGCAAAAAACACCCGCGAGTGGTTTCATCGCGCGTCGTCGCGCGTCGTCGCGCGTCGTCTCGCGGGCGTCAGAGCGCGACGCGCGCGCGCGACGACGGGCGAGGGGCGAGAGGAAGAGTCCGCGCGCGCGACACGCGGTGGTGAACCGATCGCGATCGTCCGTCGATCGACATGACGCGCGACGGGGACGGGGCGAACGATGCGCTCGCGGAGGGCATGCACGGGACCTTCGCGCGAGCGTCTCGGGGGCTCGGCGCGGCGGTGGATGGGTCGAGCGAGTGGCAGGATGAACTCGCGGCGCGCGTCGATCGGTGCGCGCACGAGCTGGAGGTGTTGCTGGAGGCGATGCCGGAGGACGCGTCGGGGGATCACGCGAGGCGGTTGCGCGCGGTGCGCGCGAGGGTGGATGGATTGGGGGCGAGCGCGAAGAATTTGCGCGAGCGCGTGCGGAATTTACACGACGCGACGACGACGATGCGTCGAGCGAATCTGGCGGCGCTCGCGGGATGCGCGCCGGGTGAGTTGCCGCCGCGGACCAAGGCGTTCGCGGCGACCGAGGCGGAGGCGGAGTCGAGAGACGACGACGCGGCGTCGTAGGCGCGGTGCGCGATCGCGCGCGTCGTGAGTACTTGATGTGTAGATTATTTGAACACTATCTGAACGTAGAGCTACCGTGATGACTATGATGATGACGCGCGTCGCCCGCGGACTAAATTAAAAACGACCGACGTTCGGACCCAAGTTGAGCTTCGCCTCCATGATCGAGTGCGTGTCAGCGCGCGGTCCCTCCTCGCGCATGCTCGCTTGGTTGAGGTAATCCTCGAATCCGAACCGATCGATTTCACCGGTCATGATTTGAAGTCCCAAACGCTTGCTCTCGATCGGACCCGGAAGACGCTCCACCTGACTCAAAATCTGTCTCTCGATGTCCAACTTGGCCGGAATCGCCGCGCCCTGCGCCTGCGCCATCATCTCCAATTTTCTCCTGTACTCGACCCCGCTCGCGCGCTGCGAAGACGACGTAAACGACGCGCACGATCGGTCAGTCTTTCTTTCTTTCGTCGGTTCGCCGCGGCGAGATCTCCCCGCCGCGCGTTCCACCCTTCTCCCGCGCGCGTCCCGTCTCTTCATCCATCCATCGCGCGCACGACACGCACCTCCTCTTGCATCACCTGCACCGGGTGCTTCTTCGTCGACCCGCCGACCTCACGCGCGGCGGCGAGTCCGAGTCGAAGCGTGTCCACGGGTCTGCGCAAAAATTTGATCTCGTCATCCATGACGCGCGTTCTTTATCGCGCGCGGCGGTGCGTCGACGCTCGGATTCGCGCCTTCGTCTCGCGAGAGGTTGTCTCCGTCGCCTCGTTCGGTCGCGAGGTCGGCGCGGAGGACGACGACGACGCGCGCGCGTCCGTTTGACGATGGAACCGCGAGCGGTTGGCGAGAGGGTGAAAACCGCCGCGCGAGAGAGAGAGACGACGAACGGCGCGTGTGGGATGGCTAGCAATCTACAAACTCTACGTGACGCGCGTTGGCTCTCACGCGGACTATTTCGTCGCGCTCGACGTCGCCTCGGCCCGGGCGGCGGCTTGCGCGGCGCGTCTCGCCTCGACGCGGCGCTTTTCGCCGAGCGCCCTTTGGTCGTTCGCCCTGCCAAACTTGCCCCGCTCGGCGCCGTTTCTCCACGCCTCCATGCGCTCACCGCGCGCGGCGTCGTACACGCGCGCGTTCTTTTCGTTTCGAAGCCACTCGGCCCAATTATCCGTGTCGCGCGCGGTTCTATCGGTGCCGTACCACTCCGGGAGATAGCCGCCGATGACGTGCGGCGGTTTGGCGCCGTGTTGCACGTGATAGCAATTCAAACGGTTCTTTCTTCCTCCCTTGGTCGCGCGTTCGTCTCCCTTGCTGCACACGTTGACCAACATCCACGCGTCGACCATGTCGGCGCCGTCGTGACTGATGATGAAGTCGTAAATTTTCTCGGTAAACTTGGGACCGAGCATGTACCCGGAGAGACCGGCGCCGCCGCCTACGCGGTTGTATGCGTACATGTACATCATATCCTTACCCACCGGCCACTGCTTGACAAACTGGCCTGTGTGTTCATTCTTTGCCTTCAAAAAGATGACATCGGCGTTCGAGGGCGCGTTGTCGACGACGCTCTGAAGCGCGCCGACGGGAATGGTGAGATACCACAAACCGTCGCTCTCGAAGACGATGGTCCACTTGTTTTTAAACTTTTGGTGCAAACGCCACATGCGCGCGTGGGAAAACAGACATCCGACGTGATGCGCGATGGGTCTAGAACCCACAGGGAGCATTCTATCGGCCCGCTTCTTCGCCATCGCGAGATTGGCGAACCAGTGCATGGTGCCGACGGGGCGCAGCCGATGGAGCGTCTCCACCGCTTCCTCGGCGAGCTCAATCGTCTTCGGCCACGCCTCCGCGTTAACCGCGTCTTGAATCTGCACGAATCCATCCTTCGTCCCGTTCGTGTCTCCCTTGCGCGCACCCTTACCACCGAGATCGAACGTCTTGTCGAATCTCGACGCCAGCTTGCTCGTCCTGGCTTGATCCTTGGCGTCGCCCGCAATCGCGATGACGTACACCGGCGTCTCGAGTTTCCTGCGCACGCGCGCGTCCCCGTCCAAGTACCGAGACGCGGGAAACGTCGGAAAAGAGTCCTCGTGCGACCACCTCTTCGCCGCCTCCAACGCGCTTCCTTCGAGCTTGACTCGATCCATCTCCGCGAACGCCAGCGCCGGGGTGTTCACCTCCCCCGGCGGCACGTTCGGCGTCCACGGCGGAAGCGGCGGAAGCGACGTCCACCGTCCCGCGCCGAGTCGCGGACTTTGCATCGCGGCTCGGAACTTGGCCGTGTGTCCGATCATGTCCGTCGTCAGACCGACGCTCGCGCACGCCGCGCCGATCGAGGCGAGGGCGACGAAGATGTTGAAACGACGACGCGCGCTCGCGTCGCGCGTCTCCTCTTCAAAGTATTCGGTCGCCGCGTCGACGCCGACGGGTGAACGACGAGGTATGAGCGTCGCGAGTTCATCGGGCGACGCCGTTCGAGCCATCGCGACGCGCGCGATGGACTCTGACGCGCCATGCATCGACGACGTCGAACGTAACATCCTCTCGCCGTTGTGCTCGAGTCCCGATTGTCGAGTCCTGAACCCTCGGGGGAGCTCGAGGCTCTCTCGGAACGCACGGCGCGCGACGCGCGGCGGTCGAACGCGATCGCGAGCTCGGGTTTTCGTTCGCGTGCGTCTCCTTTTGCGCGAAACGGTCGAGTGAGTGAGGTGCGTGGGTATTGTTACATGCGTTCGTCGAGCGAGCCGAGCGCGCGCGCCTACGCGTCTTGAGAGTCCTCCGTCGTGTACCGCCCCAAGGCTGCGTTGAAAAAGGTAAAGATACCCTTGACGATGGATTTGCGAATATTCACGACGCTCTTTCCGAACTCACCGCCCGGACCCGCGCTCGTCTCGCGAATGAAGAGGGTGTAAATCAATCCAAAGCACCCGTTGACGACGAACATCGCCGAGAAGAGCACCGCCACCGGAGGTTCCTTTTCGATGAACATGTCCAGTCGCTCCCGCGGCGTCGCCCCTTCCCTAATGATATCTATGCCGATCTGTTCATCGCGCATGACCTCGTCCACGACCATGCGCTCCTCTCGCGCGAGATTCTCTCGAAACGTCCCCGCGACTGGGCCCAAGACCTCCCCTCTCGCCGTCGCCGCGCTCGCCGCCTCACCGTCCACGCCCGCGAGCGTCATCGCGAGCGCCAAGCAGCTCGCCACCATCGCGCCTCGCGCGCTCGCGCTCGTCTCTCCCTCCCCATCGCGCGTCGCGCGAGTCGTCGTCGCGGTCGACGCGCGCGCAAGATGTCTTCGCGAGGCGCGCGCGATCGCGCCTCGCGCGCGTCGCTCGGGCGCGCCGGCGACGCCGCCGTCGGTGACGATGCGCGGGAAATCGCGCGTCATCGCTCGCGGGACGATCGACATGTCAAGCGTCGGCGCGCGCGCGTGTGCGGGGACGAACGCGCGCGGCATCCGTCGACGTCGACGCGGGCACCCCTCGGCATGATAAGACTCGTATGAGTATACAGTACGCTAATGCTACACTATGAGGAATACATGGGCTTCACGCGTCACGCGAAGGAGGTGTGCGCGTGGCCGAGCGAGACGACGACGTCGGCGCGACGATGGACGGCGCGATGCGGTCGCGGGACCGTCTCGCGATCGAGGCCCGCGCACTGTCCTCGCGCGTTGGCGCCCCAGAGGTAGAGCGCGCGCGTGGATGGGTCGGTGTCGTCGTCTCGCGCGACGGCGGCGGAGTGGCGCGCGCCGCACCGAACGAACTCGACGTTTTCGAGGTCGTCGACGAGCGTGGGCGTGGCGGTGGCGCGTCCGACGTCGACGTCGACGACGCCGAGCTGACCGTCTCGATTGGACCCGAAGGCGTAGACGTGGCCGTCTCGAGTGAGGAGGAGGGTGTGCGCGTCGCCGCACGCGGCGGTCGAGACGAGCACCTCGACGCTCCACAAACTCTCCACGCGAGTGGGTTGGTCCACGCGATCGCTCGCGCGTCCCAACCCGCACGTGCCGTACACGTTCCACCCGAACGTCCACGCCGCGCCGTCTTCACCGACGAAAACGCCGTGATTCGCTCCGAATGCGATCGCGCGCACCGGTCGCTCGAACGCGCTCCTCGCGAGCGACGGCGCCTCGCGCGTCGCCGCCGACCCTCGCGCGAGTCCGCGCTCCCACACCGCACCGTCACCGTCGAGCGCGATCATGATCCCTCCATCGCCGACTTCTATCGCCGAAACGTCTCGCGCGTCCCCACGTCGCCACTCGAACCCTTCGTCCCCGACGAACGCGCGTCCCAACCAACCGTCTCCCGTCGCCACCCACACGGCGTCCCTCGCGCACGCGCACGCCACCGCTCCGCCCAACCGCGCGTCCACGACGTCGACGTCCCCTCGAACGATCCCTCCGCGCACGCGCGCGAGGTTCACCCGCCGTCTGACGACCACCGTGAACCCCCAGCCGCTCGCGATGATGTCCCCGAGCTCGAACGCGTCCAAAGCCTCGAGCTCACCCGCGCGCTCGCGCGAGCGCTCGCTCGGGGACGACGACGCGCTCGAGGACGCGCGTCCGAACCATCCGACGTCGCGCCACGGTCTGGACATGCGGGCGACGCGCCCGCGTGTGCGGACGGCGGGCGAACGAAGGGACAAAAAGTGTCTCTGCGCGTCTCGGCGGCGGGACGAAGGAGCGATCGAACGTAAAGGTGATTGATGTAAAGGCTACGAGAGATGCTCGGTGCGAGAGACGCGAGCGTGGGCGTACAGGGAGACTCGACCGTGGAGCGACCACGCCTTGGCGTCGGCGGTGAAGAGACAGAAGAGGAGAGATTTGGGTTGGAGACGGGCAAAGGCGCCGCCGAATTCGTAGTGCGCCGTCGCGCGAGGTTTGAGGGCGGGCACGACGTAGTCGGCGATGTGGTGGACGGTGGCGGTCGCGTCGGCGTCGATGGCGGCGTCGCACACGGCGCTGACGCGAAGGACGCTCGGGGAGTAACTCTGCGAGAGGTCGGGGAGGGTGAGCTTGAATCCGACGACGACGGAGGACGGGACGCCGAGCCGAAGCGTCGAACCGGCGAGACTGCACTGTTCGAACGTCGCGCGCATGTATTCGCGGCGAATCATCGGAATGGCGTCTAACACCGATTGGACGTCGGCATCGGCCAAGAGCTCCGCGGCGGCGCGACTCGTCTCGGCGCGAGACTCGGCGCGAGACGCGTCCAAAGTGGACTCGACAACGAAACTTCCTCCCGTGGGCGGCGTCTCAGTCTTGGCGACGATCGTTCGAAGCTCATCCAAGGCTTTGAGGCAGCGCGCGTCGTTCGGATCATCCTGTTCTATGGGTTCCGAGCTCATCGTGAGGTTCTGTTGCGAACCGAGCGCGTTCGAGACTTGACTGAGCGTAGCCGAATTCGGGCGCATCATTTGGCCCATGATGGAACCTGTGATGCTCGATAAACTCAAGCCCCGGAACGAAGAGGAGATACTGTTCGAAGACGACGCCACGTTTCTCGCGCGTTCACCGTCCAGCTTGTTCAGCTCTGTGCGCGCCAACCAAACTCTGAGCGCATCTTCGGCGTCGAATTCATCCGGTTGACCGCCAGCGCTGGAAATCAACGCTCGCTTTCTCGCGTCCGACACGCGCGCACGTAATCTGATAACTTCGAGTTCGAGAAGCGACGCCAATGTTGCTTCGAACGGACGAATGTCCTTCAGAGCGTTCACATAATCCTGCTCAGCGAGCGCCGACGTCGATGCGTCGGACTCGTCTTCGGAACGCAACGCGTCGAGACTGGCGGGGGAAGACGGCGACTTTGCGCCCTTCATTCCGGCCGCTTCGACCGTTCGTCCACCGGAAACGAGCTCGAAGTGACCGATCGCCAAGAATGATTTCGATTTGAATTCTTCGTCGAGCAATTCGTTCCACGCGCGCAGCGTCACCGTGTAACCATCGTCTCGCGAGGACGCGACGGCGGACGCGTCTTCGGCGAACGCCCATAATCTTCCGTCCACCGCGGATGTCGGCGCGCTCAGCGGGAGCGCGTATTGCGTTCCCGGCGGCATGCGCGGTAAAGCGAAACGCGTAGTCTTTTCGAGACTTCCCGTACGCACGACCACTTCGACGTGAGACGGAGCGATGAACTCTGGCACTGCGGCGGGCGACGTGACGAGGAGATATTCCGGCGCACCGACGCCGGACGAAACCGTCAAGTCCATTGAAAATTCATGCGAAGCGATGGGCGTGATGAAGAGTGGACCCACCGTTGCCAACGCCGAGCCACACGAGGCCATCGCGCAATTCAGGAGATCGTCCGCGAGGTCTGGTTTGAAACACGCGGAATGATTAGAAATCGACGCGGCGTCCACGCGCGTCACCGCGCGCCTGGAAACGTCCGGATCCGACGGGAAGTGTTTGGCTGAATTCAAGCCGAGAAACATTTCAAATTGTTGCTGCTTTGTCCCGTCTGAAACCATGTTGTGGAACCGTCTCTGAATACCGAGCGCCGCGTTGGTCATCGTACTGCTCGCCGACACCGGCGTGGATTTGAAACGGACGGCAGCCGCCGTCGCGGGATTCGCGTCGAGCAAATGAATCGTCGCAGAGTGCGACGCCCTGGTGGACGTGTACATTTGTGCGTGGAAATCACCGTTCGCTAAGAATATCTCAACCATCGCGGTCAAACACTGCGGGAGCATGGCGGCTCGGAATTCGTCCACCGTGCTGCTCAACCATTTGAACGAATCCGTCGTCGTGTTGGCATTCTCCGGACTATTCATGAGTTCATCCAACCATTCGGCGCCTCCAGTTTGACGTAATCCCTGACCAGAGTTCAGACGCGATAGTAATTTCGATTGCCCGGCGCCATTCTCCGGAGAGTTTACGCGCGAGCTCTCCGCGCTCGACGGCGTGCTTGGCGGCTCGGACGGCGTCGCTTGTTCCGGCAACGACCAGCTCGTCGTCCGCGTGTTGTGATCGATGTAAAACGTCCTACCGGTCGTAGTGTCCGTGCGCGATTCCCAACCCGGAGGTAGCGACGAGCCACTCGACGTTCTTGGCACGGACGCGTCCGTCGAACCACTCCCCGCGTAGGCGAGACCCGCGTTGACGTTGGCGTTGAACACGCTGAGTCCGAGTTCGGAGCACTGTTCCGTCAGCACCTGCACCGCGACGAAGAATCCGGCCAAGTTGGTACGATCCAACGAGTCCGCGCAATTATATCGCAATATTCCTCGTTGCCAACCGCTCACGGTTTTCTCCACGCGTTCGCCGTCGAATGCGCTCGCGATACCCGACGACACGGATCCTTCGACGAGTTGATTCCGAAGCGCCACCCACAATCCTTCCACGGTCTTGGGCTCGCCGAGCGTTTTGCAGTTTGCGTGCCAATCAAAATTCAATATGGACACACCCTCTAAACCCGTGCGCTGTCGAACGCCGCTGATGGCTTCGTGAAAGTGTTCCGAGAGCAACATTTCCGGTTTGCCCGGCGCGCATCTGAGCAAGTTTACGCACGTAATCGGGAACGATTGACGCTCGCCCGCGGTCGTGCTCGAACGCGTGCGGTACGCGTTCATGACGCGGTTGAAGTACGTGCTCGTGCCTCGGTACGGGTTATCCTTGGACACTTGAATCTCCGCCTCGCCGTACGCCTGTTTAATCTCTTGCACCCAACTGATGGGAACGCTCCCTCGGCGCCACACGTACGACGACCAATTCCAAATCTTACCCTGTGGCGCGTGCACGACACCGTTCGTCGACTCGCTCGCCCCCAGCGACGCCGACGACGTCGCCTGTGCGGAGTCCCTGTCCGCCTCGCACCACACGAGCTGTTCCATCTCCACCTCGTTCCCCGGCGCGCCCGCGTCGTTTAAACCGCGCGCGAGGTATCGCGTTCCCGGATGCAGACTCGATCTCTTCCCGAAGATGCACAGATTGAATAATTTACCGTTCGAATCGCGCAATTCTCGAGATTCCACCAATCCCTGCATCAACGTCGGACACACGCCCGGAATCCCCGTCGCTCGCAACGGCGCCGAGAGCGCTCCGTTCCACACCCACTCCCGGTCCGGATTCTCCAACCCTCCGTCCCCACCCCCGTACGCGAACGGTCTCGACACATCGTGCGTCTCGCAGTAAAAGTGCGTTCCATCGACGCTGAATTCACACAACGACTCCGCGTTCGCTCGCTCCTCTCGACTCAAACCTCGACACGCGTTGACGAGGCGCGTGCGCACCCACGCGCTCGCCGTCACCTGCGTCACCTCGTCCCCCGTCGGCAATACCGCCGCCACGCGCGCGTGCGTCGCCACCAACAACAACGCGACGTCCCCGATCACTCTGTACCCCAACGCCGTCACCCCTCGCATCACCTCGACGTCGTACCCCAGCGCTCGAGCGCGCGCGCGCGCCTCCGCCGCGCTCGCGAACGCGTCCCCGTCCCCCACCTCGAGCGCTCCCGTGGACGCGCACACGCGCACCAAACTCGCTCGAGTCCCCGAACGAGGTCCATTCGCATCTCTCGACGCGAACACGATCGCTCGCGCGCCGTCCTCGCGCGCCAACACCGCGACACCGTGCCCGTCGCCGCTCGAGGTGGATGGGGACGGATCGCCGTCGTCCTCCTCGTCATCGCGCGCGACGCGCTCCGACGTCGACGACGACGTCTCGGACGTCATGACGACGTCGTCCGCACCGTCGGTGCGCGACGAACGGCGCGCCGGACGACTAATGACGCGCGATGATTGATTACATTTCAAATTGATGAATCTCCGAAACGACGCGAACGACGACGTCAGTGCGCGCGCGTCGCCTCGTCGAGCGCACCGCGATGACGTCGCGGGAGGAGACGACGGGTCGAGGCTTCTCGTCGTCGTTTCACCGCGCGCGGTCGACGGAGACGGAGAAATCAGAGACGACGGAGACGACGGAGAAATCAGAGACGACGGAGACGACGACGAGCGAGAGGACGCGATCGAGGGCGAGGACGACGACGCGGACGTCGTCGACGCGGGAGGTACAGAGCGACGCGCGATCGAGCGGGTTTCCGCGCGCGCACGGGAGCGCGGTGGCGAGACGGTTGACGGGCCTGACGATCGAGGACGCCGCCGCCGCCGCCGCCGTGCGAGACGAACGCCGCCGACGAAGGAACGCGAGACGGGCGCGAAGCGAGCGAGAGGTGGAGGTCGGAAGGCGAACGTTTGCGTTGGGAGATGGGTGTGAACACGAGATGGCGATCGCGGCGGACGCGGTGACGTGGTGGAGCGACGGCGCGACGCGCGCGACGTATTCGTGCGAAGAGACGCCGGCGGACGCGACGTGGTGCGCGTTTCGTCGAGGAGACGACGTCGACGCGCGAGGGAGGGAGAAAGCGACGTCGAGCGATGGGTGGTTTTTGTGCGCGACGCATCGGGATTCGTTCAGTCTGTTCGGGTTGACGGGGGAGACGCGGCGGATGCCGTTGGGTTTCGAGGCGGCGAGCGCGTCGGCGACGAGCGAGGGATTACTCTTCGTCTCTCGACGCGGAGGCGTGTACATCGTCGCGCACGCGCTCGACGCGCCGACGCGTGTGGATGGATTGAGCGACGCGGCGGACGCGCGGGTGGTTTGGAGCGACGCGCGGCGACCTCTCGTGTTGACGTACGTTCCGTCTCGCCGAACGCACGAATTGTGGACGCTGTCGCTCGTACCGGCGGGGAGCGAGACCGAGTTCAGCGACGCCGCGCCCGAGTTCACGACGCGCGCGGATTTGGTGTGGACGGAAAATGCGCGACACGATTTCGCGTGGGACTCGGCGTCGTATAGTGTAGCGCACGACGACGAGGGACGCGAAACGTTTTTGGTCTCCGATAACGCGTCTCGTCGCGTGTGGGCTTTGTACGTCGGCGACGCGCCGGTTGACGGATGTCGAACGAGAGAAGTGATGGAAGGGACGTCTGCGATAGGCGTGTCGGCGACGCGCGCGTCCGAGGGTATGTTAGACACGCTCGCGGTGGGCGTCGACGGGACGCTTGAATTGCGCGTGGGCGCGAGCGCGCTGTGCAAATTGGACGTTTTGACGTCTGAAGGCGCGTCGTTGATGGGAGACGTGCGCGCTCTGACCGATTGTGTCGGTTCATGCGTCACGGTTCACGCGTCCACGTGCGACTCGTGTCCTAGAATACGCGTTCCGGGATCGTTGGCGACGCCGCACGCTCGAGCGCTGTACGCCGTGTTGCGGGAGACGTGTCCGAGGGGAGATTTTCTAGAAATCTCTAGACTCTTGTACGCGAGCGAGTGCGTGGGCGTGGAAGACGCTGTGAACGAGTGGTCGCACTTCGTTCAAATCCTAAAGACGTGGAGTGGGATCTATGCGAAACCGGATTCGCACGAGCTCAGCGATTGGGAATACGCGCAACGCATTCTGCATGGAAGCGTGTCTCTGGAAGTTGTCGAATCGAGCGCCGGAGGACACGACGACAACGTGAACGCGGCGCGCGTGGAGGTCGTTCTCGCCGCCGTACACACGGTGTATGAAGCCGCAAAGGTTGATTTATTGCATCGAGGCATGTTGAAGCCGCTCCGTGTCTTCGCCCAAACGTTGGCGGAAATCATCGCGAGCGAGGAGCACCTGGACCATTACGCGCGTGATTCCGGATCGAGCGTCTCGCCCCTGTGCGGAAGCGCGCGCACGGAGTGTGTACCTGATATCATGCGCGCGATCGAAGGGATGTTTGCGGGAACACCAAACTTTCACACCCTCATCCCGTCCCTCGTGCTCGCCGGGCTCGAGGACCGCGCGAGCGTAAACGCGGACACGTTCGGTGGCGACGTTTTAGTGCGCGCGCGACGCGTCATCAAGATTTGTCACGCGTGTACAGTCGAAGTCGGCGGCTGGCCCTCATCCAAAGGAACCATCGCGTTTACCATGGCGGAGATGGGTTTCACGTTGGACGATTTGGAGCGCCTACCGCCTGGCTTGGCATTACCGTTTCAAGGAATCTTACGCTGCTGCACCGACATGCCGTCTTCGGGATTGCCCGCGGAGGCCTACGCGCTCATCGGACGCAAAGACCTCGCGTTGATGTACGACGACGCGGAATTGGCACGTCTGTCGAGTCAACGTCGACCAGCCGACGCGCCGAAAAAGACGATTCAAGAGACGCCCGTCGCCGACGGCTTGGAGCACTTGGAACAATTCGTCGGGCCTCTGCGATTTCCCCGAGATTACAGAATTCGAGAGGTTCGTAGCATATTAGGCACCGCGACGCCTGTGCCAATAACGATCGACGACGGCGACGGTGCGGGCGGCGACGCCGAACAGGGATCGCAGCAACAAGCGAAATTGTGGCTCTTGGCGTCTCGCACGGCTGCCATGCCGGTGGGTCGAGGAGCGTGCACGTTGGGTACCGTGGTCGTGAAACCGACGGAAGCGTTGCAAATCCCAACGCTCTGCCTCGCGGGTTGTTTGCCCGCGCAGCAATACGCCGTCGTGAATTTAGATCACAACGCGGCGGACGCGCCGAAAGCCTTCGTCGATTGGCCGGAATTTCACAACGGTGCGGCGTCTGGTCTTTCTCTGAGGTCTGAAGACACCGACAAGCTCACGCGCGCTTGGATCGTCTTCAATCGCCCGAAGGTGCCCACGTTTTCGCACGCCGGGGTTCTTTTGGCGCTCGGTTTGAATGGACATCTGTCGAGCCTGACGGCGACGGATTTGTACAGATATTTAGCGCAAGAACACGAGGCGACGACGATCGGTACGTTATTGGGCGTCGCCGCGTCGAAAATCGGCACCGGTGATTCGGCGACGAGTCGAATGTGTTTCTTGCACCTACCGACCCGACACCCATTGTCGTTTCCGGAAATCGAACTGCCGTCGCTCGTGCAGTCGTGCGCGCTGCTCTCCGTCGGATTGCTCTACCAAGGAACGGCGCAGCGTCTCATAGTCGAGACACTTCTCAGCGAACTCGGAAAATCACCGGAAGGGAGCGTCATCACCGGCAGAGAGAGTTACGCGTTATCGGCCGGGTTCGCTCTCGGATTGGTCACGTTGGGTCGAGGTCACACGGCGAGCGGCTTGTCGGATTTACACATCGCCGAGCGTCTTCGGCACTTCACCGTCGGCGGAGTCGTTCGACGCATTCCTCCGCCGGGCGGCATGCCGGCGTCTTCGGTCGCGAGGAAATCTCCGAACGCCGGCGTGACTTGGCAAGACACCTTCCCCACCGACGACGACTGGATGTACGATCCGAACAACGCGGAGCCCCCCACGCCCTCCGCCGATGGTTTAATTCTCGAAGGTTCGATGGTCAACGTCGATTTGACCGCGCCGGGCGCCATCGTGGCGCTCGGTTTGATGTACCTCAAGACGAACGACGCGTCGGTGTCCGCGCATCTCCAAGTGCCTTCGACGCATTACGGGCTCGACGACGCGAGACCCGACTACGTGATGTTGCGCGTCGTCGCGAGGAGTTTAATCATGTGGGACACGGTCGATTCGAGCGCCTCGTGGGTGGAGGGGCTGCTTCCGCCTCTGCTTCGAGACGCCATGGACCGACGCTCGCCCGCGGCGCAGGAGTCACTGAACGATTCGTCTTGGGTCGGCGAAGCCGATCGCGAAGCCATCGCGCAGACGTACGTCTACGTCCTGGCCGGCGCGTGCATGTCCATCGGGTTACGTTACGCGGGTTCCGGTAACGCCGAAGCGTCGGCGACGTTACGTCACTACGCGTTCAAGTTTGTCGAGTGGAAAAAGACGGCCGGACAGGATGGTAAAGAGACGCTCGTGACCAAGTCGGCGCTCGAGACGTGCATCGGCGTCGTCGCCATGTCGCTCTCCTGCGTCATGGCTGGCACGGGTGATTTACCCACGCTTCGTTTATTGCGTCACCTCCGGTTGCGTCTCGAAAAGAACGCGTCGTCCGACGCCGGTCTCACGTACGGCGCGCACGTAGCCATCGGGCTCGCGAATGGATTTTTGTTCCTCGGCGGCGGCACGCAGACGTTTTCCACCGACAACGAATCCATCGCCGCGCTTCTCATCGCCATGTTCCCACAATTTTCCGAGAACCCGAACGACAACCGGTGGTACTGTCAAGCCTACAGGCACCTCTACGCGCTCGCGGCGCGAGAGAGATTGCTCGACACGGTGGACGCGAACACGCTCGAACCGGTGTCGACGCCGATTGAAATCACCGCGGTGACGCCGCGCGGCAAAGAAGTGAGCACGCAGCTCGTGACGCCGTGCTTACTCCCGGACCCGGCCACGCTCTCGCGCGTTCGAATCATATCACCGAGATACTGGTCTCTGGATCTGAACTTCGCGCGCGTGGGCGAAAAGGCCAAGGAGACGTTGTACGCGCTTCGCAGCCTTCCCGTTCAGCGACGCACGGCGTCGCTCTCGTACGAAATGGATCGCACGGGCGCCAAGTCGCAGCTCGCGACGGCGCTTCACGCCGCTGGTGCGCGCGCGGCGCTCAAACCACCGTCGATCGAATCATCCGTCGATGAAAATTCAGCGCCGTTGGCGAACGCGACGGCGGCGCGCGCGGGAAGAGACGCCGCCGACGTCTTCGCGAGCGACGCGACGCTCCTCGCCTTTGCCAAGCACATGTGCGACGGTTCGAGCGATCGAGCGGGATACACCGCAGCGGCGTTGCGCGAATGCATGGGGCGAGAGGTTCCGAAATCGCTCCGTTCGTATGTCGACATGTACGCGTCGTGCGAGGCGCTCACGCGCTCGATTGAAAAGTCTGAGAAGGGCGTCGTCGCGGCGGCGTTGGCGATAAGCGATTTACGACTTTTAGACGCTTTTCACGGCTTACTGAAGCGATCGAACGTCGACGTCGACGCGATGGACGACGTGTTGCCGATGCCCATGCTTCTGGCGTCATCGTTCAGGAAGAACATTCTTCTCTCTCTCGACGCCGAGTACGGAAACCGTCGAAACGCCTCGCTCGCCATGTACTTGCGAGGCGAAGGGTACGACGCCGCCTCGGACGCGCACGGCGGGTTCGGGTGTTACCTTCGACTCTTGGGCGTTCCTGATCCGAAATCATTGCGAGCGGCGATTGAATCGGGGCTGAATCAATCGGGCGTAAACGATCTGAGCGCCGCGGCGTTGCGCTCGTGTCTCCCCGACGCCGAACCGTCGACGATTCTCCACGTCATCGAGGCGTGTCTTCAACATTAGATTCATCACACACAACGTAGTCACCGTTAGCACACACTCACACATTTGATTACATAGCCACTACGCGACACCGTCGTCACCACATCGCATCGCATCGCATCACTCCGCGCTCTCGCTCTCCGTCGATTCCGGCGCCGCCTTCGGAAGAACGCCGCAATTCTTAAACACCACCTTTTTAAACGGTTTACGAAACGCCGACTCCGCGACGAGCGCGCGCTTATCCCCGATCGATTTCGCCACCGCAAAAAACGGCGAACTCGTGTTGTCTTTCACCGTGGGTAATCGAGACATCGCCTCGAGCACGTCTCTTCCGCGCGTCACCCGTCCCACGACCACGTTAGTTGCGTCTAACTCCGGCGCTTCGCGAAGCGTGATCGCGAATCCCGTCCCGTTCGGCGGCGGCGGCGGCGGATCGTACACCGTCTCAAATTTCCCACGCACGCTCACCAATCGTCCCTTCGGTTCCGGAACTCGTTCGTTCGGATCTCTTCTCACGATCAGACTCACCAATCCGCCCTCGTCGTGTTTCGCGCGTCCCGGCGCGTTCAACTCCTCCGCCGCGCGTTCCGCCGACGCCCCACCGACCACATCCACCGCCGAATTCGTCCCCGGGGTCACGAACGAACCCACACCCGCATTCTTCACGCACACCGCGTTCTCATCGTCGTCCACCTCGATCGAATCCAGCGTCGTGCGTCGATAACTCAGACCGCGGCGGCCTTCGCACAGTTGGATAAACCTGCGTCCCGAGAGTGATGTCTCATCGATCTCGACGACGATTCGACCGAGCGCTCGGTCCTCGACCGCGACGTCGAAGAAACACTCGGTGACTCGGTCGTCGGCGCGCGCCGTGGGCGCGCGCGAGAGTAAAGGGACGAGCGCGGTGAGCGCGGTGAGCGCGCGTCGGGACAGACGGGACGATGCCGACGAGAGGTCGTCGGTGTCGATGCGCGCGCGCGCGGGAGGGGACGCGCGCGAGCGAGGACGTCGGCGCGCGAGGGGTGCGACGGGGCGGGAAGTCGCGACGCGAGCGCGCATGGGGCGGCGCGCGCGACGGAGTGAGGGGAGATTCGACGGCGGCGGCGTCGGCGATTGCAATCGAGTACGCGACGCGGCGCTCGTGTAAAAAAGGTGCGCTCGTGTTCGCTTTATTCGTCGGGTTCCTCGACCACGGGCCCGTCGTCGGCGGCGTTGTCGGCGGTGTGATGTTCGGCGTCGGCGTCGGCGTCGGCGTCGGCGTCGCCCTCGTCGTCCGACGCCGGTAAGAAGAAGGCTTCGAAATTGATCGAACTGGACCCCCCAGGCGCCTGTTCCGACCCGCGCCGCGCGCGTCGTCTCGCCGGCGCGTCGTTGGCGAAGATATTCGCGCCCTGAATGTGGTTTACCGCCGCCTGTCGATGTCCCGCCAACGGTTTTCGCTCGGGAAGACTCTGATCGAAGACGTCGTGTCCTCGAAACTCAGCCAACTTGGCGTCCGAAATCTTCGACACTCGCGGTTTCGGACACGCGAATATGTCGCTTCCCGCGATCGCCGCGATCGCTGCGCGCTGTGCTCGACTACCAGGGGACTCGCCGCGCGAACGAGTCCCCTCGTCGTTTCCCGCGCTCGAGCCCGCTCGCGGCGGCGATTCCCCGCCGAAGACGAACGACGACCCGCCGCCGGGTTCTCTCAACACCCTCGACGTCTTTCGCTCCGTCAAAAAGTTCCCAACGTTCTGTCCGCTCGACCTTCCGTAATTATTCCCCCGCTCTCCGCCCTCACGCGTCGTCACCGTCCCGCTCGCCCCTCGATCCTCGACGACGTCTTCGCACGCGCCGCCTTCGATCGCCTCGCGCGCGCGTTCCATCAACGCCTCCCTCGACCCCGCCGGGTTCAACCCATGCCGTCGACAAAACGTGCGTAAATCTTTCAGCATCATTCCACGAACGTCATCGCCCGTCATCTTTCGCATCGTCGTCGTCGTCGTCGTCGTCGTTCGCGTCGTCGTCGGCGCGTCTTCGTCTTCGCGCGTCGAGAGATGATTCTGATGATTCCCCACCATCTCGCGCGTTTTCCCCTCTCTCGCCCCCTCCGTGCCCGTCGTCGCGCGTCCGCGGTCGTCCTCGCCCGTCTCCTCGCGTCCGAACGCGAGCGAGGACCCTCCGCCCGGAGGTTTCACGCCGCGCGTCGTGCGTCGATCCGTCAAGACGTTGCCCGCGTTTTGCGTCGCGCCGTCCGCGAACGCGTTCGAGGACGTCATCGGTCGTCGCGACGCTCGTCGAGACGATGGCGCGAGACGACGACGCGGGGTCTTCTCGGCGGACGCGTCGAGCGCGCGTCGGTGTGTCGTCGCGCGAGGGACGGATGCGTCGATCGAGAATTCAATTCGGACCGTCAATGATCGTGGGGTTTATGGGTGTCTACTGATGTACTGTATTGTAATATTTAACGTATTGGAGAGTGTCCAAAGCCCAAGTGTCGGGGAATGGTCGACCCCGACGGACGCGACCGCGCGGGTCGACGGTCGAGACGGGAGACGACGACGGGAGACGAGGGGGCGACGACGCGCGAGGGAGTCGATTTCGTCGACGCGTCGACTCGGGACGCGCGAACGCGCGCGCGCGAACGCGAGAGAGGCGTCGAGACTCGATTCGTCCCGACCCGGTGAAAAGTGTCACAAAGTGTAACTACCCGGCATGGAATCGTCCGATGACGACGATTCGGGACGCGTGACGACGCACGAGGGCGATGTCGACGCTCGAGGACGTCCGCACGGATTCGGACGCGCGACGTACGGCGATGGATCGACGTACGAAGGGGATTTTCGACGAGGGGTGAGGGACGGGTTCGGGACGCTGACGCTGCCGGCGAGCGACGACGACGACGACGAGGAACGCGCGCGCGCGAGATACGTCGGTGGATGGCGAGACGACGTCCCGCACGGCGATGGGAGACAGATTTCGAGCGATGGGTGCGCGCTCGAGGGGACGTTTTCCGGTGGGATGCCGGTCGGGGACGTCGTCTCGACGTACGCCGACGGCGTCGCGGTGCGATACGTCGGCGAGCTCGGGGAGGACGGGGATTACGGCGGCGTCGGGACGTCGCGCGAGGAAGACATCGGTGGGTGCGTGACCGCGGTGTGGTCGAGAGGTGAGCTCGCGGAGGGTTTGGCGGTGTGGCAGGAGCGAGACGGCGACGTCGACGGCGTCGTCGCGTGGACGCGCGCGAGTTTCGGCGCCGCGCGCACGCGAGCGAGAGACTGCGATTTAGCGCCGGAGCGAGCCATCGTCGTTCGATTGGACGAGGCGCGAGCGTCGGATCCTCGACGATTCGTGCGTGAGTTACGATCGCGCGGGGCGTCGACGCGCGCGCCCGTGCGAGACGCGCTTCCCGACGGCGTGGACGTCGCGCTCGACGAACGGCGGCCGCCGCTCACCGCCGTCGACATCGAGCGTTACTTTGAGCGAAAGCGCGTGTGCGTGCGCGCGGGTCGCGTATACGCGGTGAGAGACTTGCGCGCGGGCGAATGCGTCGCCTACTTCTCGGGACGCGAGCGCGTTTTGGGCGACGTCTCCGAACGCGACGCCGAGACGCTCGCCGACGCGTGCGTCATGTTTCGAGAAGACGACCGCGTGGACGTCGACGTCGTCGCGTCGCACGACGAAGAATCCAAGTCGTACGCGAAAGCGCACGGCGTTCGCGCGCTCGAGCTCGACGACGCGCTCGCCGCCAACTGGACGAGACGAGAGACCAAAGCGGAGACGAATTGCGAACGATTTCGCGTCGAAAACCATCCGTTGCTCGGGGAGACGATGTGCCTGCGAGCGTCGCGCGACATACGCGCCGGAGAGGAGTGCACGGTGGCGCCAGATTATTTCTTCGGATGGTGCCTCGATCCTCGAAGCGAGGCGGGGTATTACGAGAGCATGCGGTGTCATCCGCTGCGCGTCGTCTTTGAGCGCGAAAACGACGTCGCCGCGCTCGGACGCGTGCGCGTGCGCGCGCACGGTCGTTGGCGCGCGATGTATCTCGACGCCGTTGAACAGGGTTTAACGTACGTGAGCGCGCGCACCGACGCACCCGTACCGGACGCGCTCGGGTTTCAGTACGTTCGATGCATGGCGCGCGTCGCCGTCGAACGTCTCGGCGCGGCGCTTCGCCGCCGCCGCGCGCCCGTCGCCGCCGCGCGGGACATCGTCGCCGTCGGACTCGGCACCGGCGCGTTACCGCTGTATTTAGCCAACGAACCGACGCTGCGCCGTCGCACGCGCGTGATCGTCGTCGAACGCAGTCAAGCCGTGATCGACGCGTGTCGAGCCGCTTCGGCGCCGCTTCGGCTCGTCGCCGCCGAAGACGAAGACGAAGACGAAGACGAGGACGAAGACGAAGACGGTCTCCCGCGACCGGTGCGCGTCGTTCGCGAGGACGCCTTCGATTTCTTCGCGCGTCGAGCGTCCAAACCAACGCCATCGACGCTCCTCGTCCTCCTCGACGCGTACGACGGTCGAGGCAAGGTTCCCGCGCGCGTCGCCGGCGACGCGTTTCTCCGACTCGTCGGCGCGGCGCTCGTCCCCGGCGGGCACTGCGTGTGCAACATGTGGAACGGCCCGCCCGGATCGAACGAGGCGGTGAATCTAGAGACATTTGAACGCGCGCTCGCGCGTCGCGTCGGCGTCGGCGAACGCGCGCGCGTCACCGCGCAAGAGTACAACGTCGTCGTCGCCGCCGCCAAAACGCGCCGCCGCCGCTGATCCATCCGCGCGTCATTCATCCGCGCGTGTCGTCGCGCGCCGTCGCCTCGGCGCGGTCCAAACCGCGGCCGTCGTCACCACCATCGCACATACCGTCGTCCGCGCCGTCGCGCGCGCGCGTGGACTCGCCAACCGTCGCGCGCGCGCCATGGATGCGTTCGTCATTCGAACCAAACGTCCCGCCGGGACGTCGTCGGAATCGTCCCCTTCCGTCGCGCGAGCGTCGCGAAAGCGTCCGATGACGACGACGACGGCGTGGCGCGGGTACGATAACTCGTTGCTCGTGCGAGACGACGAAAGGTGCGCGCCGTCGACGAAGATTGCGGGATTTGACTTGGACGAGACGGTGCAGAGGACGAGGAGCGGACGCAAGGCGTATCTGGCGGCGCCGGATGATTTTACCTATCTGAACGCGCACGTGACGCGAGTGATACGAGCGTTACACGCGGATGGGTATAAGATTTGTATATTTAGTAATCAAGGATCGGTGAAAGGGGCGTTGGAGGGGAAAAAGGCGACGGATGTGCGGATACGGTTGACGCGTTTGGCGGAGGATTTGGAGACGCCGTTTCAGGCGTTTTGCGCGACGCAAATTAATAAACCGGGGAAACCCGTCGTGGATCCGCACGAGTATCGAAAGGGTGGGGATGGGATGTGGAAGAGGATGGTTCGTGAGCATAACGGGGGGATTGAACCCGATTTGGAGAAGTGTTTCTTCGTCGGCGACGCGGCGGGACGCGCGGGCGATCACAGCGACGCGGATTTACAGTTTGCGAAACGCGTCGGGATCAAGTTTTATACGCCCGAGGAGATTTTCGTCGAGAAAGGTGAACCGTGGAAATGAGCGCGTTCGTCTGCGTTACCGTCGTCGCGATATGAAGTGCAGTACTTCCAAAATTAAAATGTTGTTTTATTCACGAGCGTTTGTTTGTTTTTGTTTGTTTGACTCGCGTGTCCTCTCGCTCGCCGTCTATTCGGTCGCCATGCCCTCACCTCCGTCGCCGCCGTCTCCTCTTCCGCGTCCTCTACCACCGCGCCCACCGCGCCCACCGCGCCCGCGTCCTCTTCCGCGCCCGTACGGCGAATACGGCATCATCATCATCATCATCGGTCCGCGTCCAAACCTGCCGCGGCCTCGTCCTCCGCGTCCGCCTCGACCGCCCGCCTTCATCCCCGGCACGTTCGTGCGCTTCGCCGACACCTTAATCTTCCGTCCGCACACCTCCGTACCGTCGAGTAAGATGGCGTTAGACACCGCGTCCGGTTCGAGAAACTCGACGTACGCGAACCCTTTCGGACGGTCAAACTTGTCGTGCAAAATCGTCACGCGGTTCACCGTCCCGCAGCTCGCGAACGCGTCGGCCAAATCCTCCGGTTTCGCCGAATAATCCACCTGTCCGACGAACACGCTTCGCGCGTCAGCTTCCTGTTTCTTTGCCGCCTCCTCATCGGGATTCGCTTGTTCGCTCGCCGTCATGGCGTCGTCCACTTTTTCGTGCTCGTCTTTGAGTTTCGCCGCCTCGTCCTCCATCTCTTTGAGTCGTCGCTGCATCGCCTCAATCTCCGGGTCCACGTCCCCGGCGCCCGCCTGCGTGAAAGGTGACGATGCGTTCTCGGTCGTCAGTCGTCCGTCGCGCGCGCGTTCGAGCGGATACGCGTGCGAGTCGTCGATTCAGTGCGCGCGCATTCGATCGCGAATTATGAAAATCATCGGTGAATCTTCCCCCGTCGCGCGCGTCTCGCGCGCTCAACGGTCACACGAACGCGCGTACCTCGACGTCCATCTCATCCGCTTGTTTCTTACGCGTCGCCGGCATGGAGTTCCCTCTCACGCGCGTCCGTGTGAAGTCATTTCGCGCGCGAATCGGGACTTTCGTCCCGGGACCCTCGTCGGGGCGGCGGGATACGGGACGCGCGCGACGCGATCGACGACGCACGAAAGGAACGAACGAAACCGTGAAATGAATGTCTCCTCAATTACACGCGCGCGAAGATGCCCGATCGCTCGATGCGTCACGCGTCGATGACGTCGTCGGCCTCGACGTCGAAGACGCCGCCGGACGCGTACGGGTCCTCCGTCTCGCCTCCGCCGCTGCCGGACGCGCGTCCAATCTCCAACGTCCGTCCATCGTCCAAGGTCGCCACCGACGTCGTGCGCGCACCGTCGTTCTCCGCGCTCACGACCGCGACGCGACCGGTGGCGGACGACCGCACCTGATACGCCACGTACGTCCGCGCGGTTTCGACGCCGTTCACCGCCGTCGAAGACGTCGACGCGCGCGTCGCCGGTCCGCACTCGACGCGTCCACCCCCCAGCTCGCGCTCGAGCGCGCGATCGAGTTTCACATCGCGCGTCGATTCCTCGTAACATCTCTCCGTGTTCTCGGCGACGACGGACATTCGGTCCCGAAGCGCGTTCGCCGCCGCGTTCGCCGCCGCGCCGACGATTTTCCCCGCGATTCCTTTTCCGAACACCTTTTCGCGAACGTCGCGCGGAATGACGTCGCGGTCCCCCGCGCGCGCGTCCGACCTCGCGCGATCGATCTCCGTCCGCGTCGTCGACTCGGCGAACGGGTTCAAGCGTCTGAGCGCGGCGAGCGGGCCGTCGTCATTCGTCTCGTTTTTCTCGTCGTCTCGTCGTCCCGCGCGCGCGACGACGCGAGACGCGCGACGTCGCGCGCGAGACGAGGACGAGGACGAGGACGAGGCGCGCGAGGACGTCGAGAGCGTTCGAAGCGTGGACATGCGCGACGAATGATGACGACGCGCGCGCGCATTCGCGTCATTCATTCATTCCATCATTCCATCATTCCATGCCTCGCGCGGTCGTCGCGCGCGCGCTCGTCGCTCGACACGCGTCTCGACGCGCGATGGAGGTGCTCCAATTCCCCGCGCGTCGAGACAATTACGGATTCGCCGTGAGGTGTCCCGAGACGAACGTCGTCGCGCTCGTGGATACGCCCTCGGCGAGCGCCATCGAACGCGCCATCGAAGGCGCGGATTGGCCGTCGCCGAGCGTCGTGTTGAACACGCACTGGCACGAGGATCACGTGGGTGCGAACGATGCGTTGCGCGAGCGATGGCCCGAGTTGCGAGTGCACGCACCGGCGCGAGAGCGAGAGAAGATTGGGAGGGTGGACGTCGGCGTGCGCGAGGGCGACGTCGTGCGGGTGGGCGACCTTCGATGCGTCGTTCGAGAGACCCCGGGGCACACGCTCGGACACGTGGTGTATCACTTCGAAAGGGAGGAAAAAGTGTTCGTCGGGGACGTGATGTTCGCGATGGGATGCGGGAGATTGTTCGAGGGAACGGCGGAGGAGATGTGGACGTCGATGGGAAAATTGTTAGCCATGCCGGACGAGACGACGGTGTACTGCGCGCACGAGTACACGGAATCGAACGCGACGTTCGCGTTATCGGTGAATCCTTCGAATGAGGAATTGGTGAAACGCGCGGAGTGGGTGAGGGAGGCGCGCGCGCGAGGGGACCCGACGGTGCCGACGACGATCGCGTTGGAGCGGCGAACGAATCCGTTTTGTCGTCCGGACGACGAGGAGATTCAACGAAACGTCGGCATGGTGGGTTCGACGGATCTCGCGAGCGTGTTCGGGGCGATTCGTAAGGCGAAGGATAATTTCTAGGAGAGTGGACGATTCGATTGCAACGTAAAAGCTAGTCATTCGTCTCTTGAATCCGCGCGGACGCGTTTATTTGTTTCGTGAGATCCGACACGGCGTCCGTTGCAACAAATCGGCCTCCACGAGCGCGTTTTCAACCGCCGCCACGAGCGACGGGTCTTGTCGACACACGTCCAACAGGAGCGTTCGTCGAGGCGGAATGTCGATGCACTGACCGCGCTTTCCGTACACGAAACCGTTGCCGAAAGGCGTCTTGTGCGCGCCGACGGACGCGCACGCGAACGAGGGTCGGCGCTTGATCGTCAAAGGCGTGTGAAGTAACGCGCGAAGGACGACGGACGTGTTGGGTCGGTTCAGGATGCGGCGCACTGTCTCGACGGCGACGCTCACTCCGGCGCTCGGGGACAAGACGATGTGCGCGAGGGCGTGAATCGCCAACGCGGCGGAGATCGGCGGCGCGTTGCGACCGGCCGCGGGCCATTCGTCCCCGGACCACCCGATGAGCGCCTTATCCAACGCGCCGGATTCGATGCTCTTTACGTACAACTCTCGCATGGTCGGATCTGGTTCTCCGCCGGGAGGGAAGAAGACGTACGCCGCTGCGGGTGGAATCATCGCGCTCGCGCACGGTAAGAGATGAAGCGCGATGCCTTCGCTGAGCGCGATCCACGCCGCGGCTCGAGCTTTCGGAGGTACGCGAACGCGCAGCCACATCGCGACGTGTCTGGCGAAGAGCGCGTCGCCGAAGCTGTCGCTCGTAAACGCGTTCACCATCGCTGCCGCCGCCGCTGCGTCACCGGAGCCGTGTGCCTGGTGAAGCGGATCGTTCAAGCTTCCCTCGCCCGCGGAAGAGAACGAACCGAGATCCATGCTGTACCCGCGAACACCTTGTTGGTACGCTTGAATGTAATTTTTCACCATGCGACGCCAATACAAATCTGTGAGAAGGCCGAGCGGCGCACTCACCGCCGGATCGCGCCAGACGTTTGGTCCCTGCGCGTACACGCCACCGATCGCGCTCATCTTCAAAGCTGGACGAATACTGCGAAGACTAGGAACTTTCGCGATTTCCATGCCCATCAAGAGCGAGAGCGCGCACGCAACGCCGGCGGTACCCCAACCTTGGATCGTCGTCCTCAGCGAGCACGGCGCTAAAAACCAGAGCGGATGTCCGGGAAGCAAGGATGCCGCGGCCACGGACGGGCCCGGGGATGCGAGCGATTTGGCCTCCGCCGGTGTCGTCAGTTCCATCGCGAATCCACCCAACAACGCTTCGCGAACGACGTCAGCGGGTGGCACGATGCTCACCGCCGCCGCGAGAAGATTGACGCCGGTTTCGCGAATGGCGAGTCTTTCCTTGTCCTCTTCGCTCGAGCTTTCGACGACGGACGCGGCATCTCCGAGCGCACCCTTGGTGAGACGAAGCAGTGGGTCGAGCACTCTCGGGGAATACAGACCAGCGCTCATGGCTTGCGCGGCGTAGACTCCCGCGCTGGGCGGTAACGCGGAGATGAGGCTCAGTGTCGCTTCCACCGTCTCAGCGACGTTGTTTTGTAAATCTCTTCGTTCATTTCGAGGCGTACCGCTGAGACGAGACTGTCCCGTAGAAGGTGCGTTCTCATGCGTGTATGCTTTGTCCAAAATTTCCATGGCGACGATGACGGCACGTTTCAAAGCCAATTGCGCCGCCGCCACGACTGGAAGCTCGCCCATCCAAACCGTCGGATCATTGCTATCACGCGAACTCGATATGCCACAGTCCTGCGATCGACGTTCTTGTGAATGCTCGGAATTTTCGCGCGATCCGTCATCGACGCTGATTCTCGAGGACAGTGCCTTCAAACGTTTACCTCCAAATTTGCACATGATTTCAGACGCCAACGAGTTGACGGATGGTTCGGACCACGTGTTGGGAGAAACTATCGACAGCAAGAGCACGCTGTGAAGCACCGCGCCCCACGCCGACAAACTTACGTGGCGTTTACCGAAGGTTGACTTGCACGTGCACTCGTACACGAGCGAATCGAGCGAATCGAGCGCCTGACCGAGCACACCACTCGGAGATATGGCCCCGCTCGATTCGTTCGGCGAACCGAGCACTCTCTTTATCATCGGTTGCGCGTCGTTCGGCGAGCGCGCGATGATGGTGGCGAGGAACCTTCCAGCATTTGCAATCGTGTACAGATCGCCCTCCTCGTGTGTGCCGCACAAAATCCACGACTCGGCGCATTTCGCCGCGGCTGTCGCGCAACGCCAAGACAGCGTCTTTTCCGTCTCTTTGATTTCGAGTTCTCCCGGCGGACCGGCGTCATCGGCGTCGCCTTCGGTGGGAAGTGACTTCGAAAGTGTCGTCAAAAGCGAAAACATATCCATCGCAAGAGGTTGATCGGCCGAAGACCCAGTCTCCATCCACGGTGCGACGAGAGGATGGATGGCGTCAAATGCCGGTGTGTCCAATCCCCACGCCGAAACCGCACTCCACAGACGGAACGTTTCGCGCCAAAGCATCGCCGCGAAATCGCGCGGGTGCTCTTTCACTTCACCATCGGTGTTCACCCCACCGAACGTTATGGCTGACTGAATGGCAGACTTGAGTCCTCTCTCTTTCACCAAATCCTTCGCGACTTCGACGTCGGATTGCGTAATCAAACGAAGCACTCGGACGACGTGTGCCAATCCAATGACGACCGGATCCGTCGGAGATCCCCGACTACCGCCCGCGCACGAATCTTTCGTTCTCGAGATCAAGATTGAGAATAACCGCGGGCATCGCGCCACGGCTAAGGCGGCCGATTTGCTATGGCGAGCGAACGCCGCGAGAAGTTCGTGGCAAAACACCTCTGATTGCGGAGTGCGCTCAATCTCTAACAAGTAACGAATGCGCTGAAGGATTCCCATGCGTAAGAGAGCAGCGATGGGGTCAGCGGCTTGCTCCGTCGCCTGTCGTCGCTCAGCCATTTGTCTGCTCAGTCCCTCTTCAATTTCGTCAGGTTCCTCGGCGAGTTCGACAGTGTTGTCTTCAGCCAATCGAATCTCTTCCACCGCGTACTCCCAAGAGATCGGTTCGAATCCAGACCCGCCGCACGGCGCGTCCTCGGGTTCGGATCTCCACAGAGGCGCGAGGTAGGAGAGATCGCTCGCGTCCAGAGGCGCGCCGCTCTCGAGCATGTCGTAGAGTTTCGCCTCCAAGCCGTCGCATCCGCCCACGCCCACTCCGCCGCACAGCGCTAAAAGTGCCATAAGCGCGGCGACGCACGGCTGTAATTGATTATCATCGAGCGCGCGCCGTAATAACGTTATCACTCCGCAATCCACTGTCGCGTACACCCACACGCTCGCCCAAGATATACCATCCGGTAAGCGCGGCGCGGTTTCGCTCTTTTCGGCGTCTTCGTCGTCGTACGGGAGCGGGTTCACAGGCTCGAAGCTCCAGCGTCGAGCGAGCTTGACGATCCTACCGATGATTTGGAGGCCAACCATGCGTTGGCTAGGAACGCTGCTTCGCGTGAGCGCGCACGCCTCTTGGAACGTGTACCCGATCTCGCGTCCCTCGCCTGCGCGAAGCGGATCTCGTTCCGTGGGCAGCGGCGCCGGCGCCGAGCCTTCATTCGCCGCCAAAACGACATCAACTGTCGCGTCCATCAACGGCACGCCGTCCAAGGCGAACCGCACGTGCTCGACACCCACCGTCGTCACCGTTTTCGTCCTCGCCGACGCTTGCGCCGCCGCTTCGCTCCGCTCTTTCGCTCGTTTCGGCGCCGGCGGCTCGGGCGCGCTCGCCTTCGCGTCCTCCTTCGACCTCGCGTCATCGCGAGCCTTACTCAGACCGCGATTCTTCAGAAACTCGAGCGTCTTCGGATTTAACCGTTTCGATAATTCATCCTGCGCCTCCTTCACCGACGCGAGCGACATCGCAGCCAGTATCCTCTCGTTCTCCTCTTGTATGCTCGCGTCCTCCTTCTCCGGGTCCACCGTAATCTTTCGCACCGGCGCCGGCTCGCTCGCTGCCTCCCCCGCGCTCGTACCCGCGGCTCCTTTCGCGCGCATCGCCGCTTTTCTCGCCGCGAATCGACTTCGTTTCCCGAAATTCGTCTCGCTTCGGTGCTTCACCTCTGGAAATCCAGTGGACGCGCTCGCCGCGCGACGGGACGCGCTCGTCTCCGCCGTCTCCGTCGTCTCACCACCCGCGACGCGCTCGACGACGTCACCCATGACATCATTCATCGCAGCGCGCCGGCGAGGCGCCGCCTCCGTCTCCTCCCGCTCGCCCGCGTCGTCCTTCGCGTCTGCGCTCGAATTGGCGTCGGCGCCGTCCGCGACGCGAGATTCGACCTTCGCATCGCCGCCGACGCGTCGCACCGCCGCCGCGGGCGCGTCGCGACTCTGAAGGAACGCGCGCTGGAGCTCCTCGAGCTGTTCCTCGGTGTTCGCCCCGCGCACGCGCCGCAGGTCGGCCATGACGACGTCCAGACGCGCGCGCGAAGGAGTGGCGTCACTTTTCGCTTTCCCGTCGTCCCCGCGCGCGACCGTCGCCGCGAAGTCGCGCGCGATGCCGTTCATTCTGGACAGGGATAAGCGCGCGAGGGACGCGCGCGGCGCGGGCGGCGCGTCGACGTCGACGCCGAGGTGTCAGCGCTGTCTTCGTCCGGGGAAGTGGACCTACGAGTGCGCGTGCGAACGCGGGGAGACGTACGTGCGACGCGCGAGCGCGAGCGCGCGGTTGAGAGATCCGAGGTTGAAACAAAAGTTTGCGAGCGAGCAGTTTCGAGGGGAGGACGTGCCGGACGGGGAGGCGATGGAGCGACGGTTGAGGGCGGCGTTGGGGAAGAAGAAGAGGAAGAGGCGAAGGTCGCCGAGCTCGTCGAGCTCGTCGAGCTCGAGTTCGTCCGGGAGCGAGAGTGGGAGCGCGAGTTCGAGCACGTCGGGGTCGTACACGTCGTCGTCGGGGTCGTCGTCGTCGTCTTCGGGGTCGTCGTCGTCTTCGTCGTCTTCGTCGTCCTCGTCGTCCTCGTCCTCCTCGTCCTCCTCGCGCGACCGAAAGAAGAAACGCCGCGACTCGTCCAGGCGACGCTGAGGATAGAATAGAAATCGTGATTCAATCATCAATTAGTTACGCTAGATCGTCTAAAATTCGTCGGATGGTGACGATGATATCGTCTTCGTCCTCGTCGCCCCATCGCGATTTTCCAGTGCTCTGAATGCGTCGCGCGAAGTCGTCATCCAGCGCAAAGCGAAGGTATTTGAGCAACACCGCGACCGGTGCGTCGCATCTAAACTTGATCCAACCGTCCATGATGACGCGCGCGTTCGCGTGCTGAACCTCCAAGTTACCACCGAAGAGAAGCAACGCCTCAGGGGCGACGACCGTGCTGTCCCGCAAATACACTCGCGCCGTGCGCATCTTTTCATGGTACACCATGAACGGATATGTCGGCTTGCGATCGGACCCGATGCCTCGGTTGACACTCGATGGGTGCACGCGAACCTCCGACGTCGCGTCTCGCCACGTGTATTGCGCGTACTCGTCGTTCAAACCCTCGTCGCCGATGGCGACGTTTGCGTACAAACCGGCGGTGAGCACGGCTTTAATCATTTGCGGTCGACGAGAATCCCTATTCCAAGCCTGTGAAATTGAATAAACCGAGTACACCACATCGTGTTAGTCACAGATTGAGTCGCATCGAGCGTTCAAGGACGTGTAATATCGCGAAACTGCTGGGACGTGCGCGCACGTCTATGCGCGTCGTCGAAAAGTTTCGGCGTTGCTGTACGGAGATAACTTTACGCTTGCGCAGGTGACTGCATGCGCATGCGCCCGGAACGTGTCGTCGTGTAAAACGAAACGCCCATCTCCGACAATGTTCTTTTCGAGACGAACGAGCGAGCATCGATTGAAAAAAACGCACCGCTTTCGGATCGTCCAACCAACTGGTATTCCTTCCGCGAAGTGAATATCCAGCGGGAACTTTAATCGCGCCCATGTCGGCGAGAAGGGACGCGTACTGCGTTCGCATTTCGGTAATTTGTCGAATGGTGTCCACGTCGAGCGCGTTCTTTTGCGCGAATCGTCGCCCCGCATTTCGACTCTCTCTGCACGCCTCCACGTATCCGTCGTATGCCGCAGCAAAGACGAGGTGATCACTCTGTTGTCCCGCGGCGAGAGACGTCGACGCGGGTTGCGCAAAGGCGCGCATCGCTGCCTCGACTTGGGTATTCGACGTCTTGGACGATTGAAACGGTGACTTATAACTCAACGTCGCCGCGATGGTCAGTACAGGCGACAGACACCGCAAGATGGCGCCGAATAACAACATCTTCGCCACGCGGGCGTCGACAGGTAACGCCGCGAGATGTCGACCCAGCGCCGTCAGACGACTCGCATCGTCGAATGCGCCGATTTCTGTCAGTGTCTTTTTCGCCGCCGCGATGGCCTCGTCCTTGGGCGGTTCAGGCGCGTTTCCGAGTACCGCGGCGGCGTCGTTGTGCAAATCCAAGCTCGCAATTTGTAACACCACCTCAGTGAGCGGCGCGCGGTGCATCTCGGGCACTTGGAACGGTCGCATGGCCCCCGTCGAGCGGTGAGACGTGAATAGTGCGTAACACGTCCCCGCACGCACGCGACCCGCTCGACCGGCGCGCTGCTTTGCCGCCGCGCGACTGACCCATCCCTCCTCGAGCGACGCCATGCCGCGACGCGGATCCCACTGTCGTTCCTTGACGCGGCCGGAATCGATCACAACGACGATATCCTCGATCGTCACAGATGTTTCGGCGACGTTCGTCGCCACGACGATTTTACGCGTCCCCGGTCTCGGCACTCTGAACGCATCTCTCTGTTCCGCGTTCGTGAGCGCGGAGTGTAATGGGCACAACACCGCGTCTTTAAATCGAGGCGAACTTCCGAGACGATCCAACAGTCCGGTGACTTCGCCGATGCCCGGAAGAAAAACTAAAATTGCCCCGTCATCGGTCTCGTCGTCCACATACGCCAAGAGCTCTTCGATTAAATCGTAATCGATCACCGATTCGTTCAGGCGCGACAGCGACAGACGAGTGCTTCGCTTGCATTGTTCGTATTTGCTCGGATCGTAATCTGGATTTTCTGGGTTTTCTTCGCCACCGAACTCGGACGCGGCGTCTTCGCCCCACGACGCGAGGAGTTCGTTTTGTCGCCTTCGATCGCCGCCGCCGCCAGCTTTTATTGCTTTCATGGCGTCCTCGACTTTTCCGTTCGGTCGACGACACGAACGATTATCCGGATCGATGACGTACTCGAGCGCGTCGTAAATCTGCTCGAGATGAATCGTCTCCACGGGGTACGATCGACCGGGCGCAGATATTACCGGTGCGCCGCCGAGGTAGTCGCTGAAGAGCGCGGCGTTGAGCGTCGCCGACATGAGAACCAACTTCAAAGGCGCGAGTCCAGCCTCGCGGCGACGCCTCGGAAGGTCTCTCAAGAGCGTCAATAAGAAATCACCGTCGAGGGATCGTTCGTGCACTTCATCCACGACGACGTGCGTGACGTTCGATAGCATAGCGTCGCCTTGTAGGCGACGTAAAAGGATCCCCGTCGTGCAAAATGTGAGTCGCGTCGAGTCGGTGACTTTGGCATCTAAACGCACGTGGTGACCGACGAGCGAGCCGTGACCGCCGACGCCGTTCTTTTCGCATCTCTCGGCGGACACGCGCTCCGCGATGCTCGTGGCGGCGACGCGTCGCGGCTGCGTGCACACTATGTTACACCCGCCACCCTGTCCTCGCTCGATGGCGTAGTCGAGTAAAAATTGTGGCGCTTGCGTCGTCTTCCCGCAGCCAGTCTCTCCACACACGACAACCGCGTCGTGCGTGCGTAATCGATCGAGAAGCTCGTGCGATAACGCACAGATGGGCAATTGAGAACGTTTTTCGAACATCTTTTGCCACTGAGGATCTCGCTTCATCTCTTCGAATTGCGCCTTCAACGCCTCGCTTGTCGCGGCGCGTGCCTTTAAATTAATCTTCGCCGGACGAGCGACGTTCTGTTTCCCACCATCATCCACGTGTCGGTCCTTCGTAGAGGAATCACTGACGCCTCTCATAGTGGGCGCGGCGTCACCGACCGATTTCAACAGCGTCGAGATGAACACATCCCTCGTGTCTTCGCCGACGTTGGCAACGTCCGAACTCATAAACGCGACGGCCCATCGAATCCATAATTCTCTGTGCGCGCTCGGAAGTTCTAACGGCACGAGTTGATTCTCCGCGCTGAACGTCGCCTCAAATAACGCGCGCGCCGCCGCGCCGTTTTGTGCGTCGTTTATGCTCATCCAGCCCGATTCGCTCGGTTCGTCGTCGGCGTGCGTGGAGCACACCAACGTCGGTTTGCGCTTATACTTGGGTCCAGACGAACGCTCGACCGAGACGACGTAACGAATGACGTCCGCGCTCTTATCTCGCTCAAAACGCGGCACGAGCCACCCCTCGCGCTTCGCGAGCTGCGTGAGCATGTTCTTCGGCGTCATCTCTTCGACTTTGTCATCCTTTTTCGACTTTGACGATTTTGCGCTTTGCGCATTTGCGGCTGACGCGCGTTTGCCGTCGCTAAACAATAATTCGTGCTTGAACATTTTGATGATGGCCTCGAGAGGGTCTTCCTCGCCCGTACCGATGACATCGTCGGCATCGTCACCGAAAACGTCCAAACCGAAGGCTTCGTCGTCTGAATCGTCGCTCTCCGCCGGTTTCGGCGTCGACGCATTTTCCGCGCGTCTCGCGTCGACGTCGACGTCGGCAGTCTCGGTGACACTCGGCAACACTTCGTCACCCGCACCGGTGGGGGCGCGCGAATCAAGTTTCTTTTCGTGCACTTTTGGCTGTTCGATATCGTCCTCGTCGATGCCCAATTCGGTGGCCATCAGTTTCAAGTTGCGAATCGCCTCGGCGACTTCCCTCTGTTGCTTTTTATTCTTTCCCTTTTTCGCCTCACTAGCGCGAGTCTTCAATCCCGCGAGCTCGTCGCGAAACTGTCCCGTCACCTTTTCCGGATCTCGCGCGTACTCTTTGCGTTTGTTCCACATCATGCGCTTCGCCGCCACCTGTTCTTCGCTCAAACCGAAATCCTCGAGCGAATCATAACCGTCGTCGCTTTCGTCGCTATCATCGCTATCGCTATCTTCATACTCGGCGTACCGCGCGATCCACGCCTTATCGACCGCGACGTCATCTTTCGCGTCACCACCGTCCTTCTTCCCAGTCACTCGAGTCATGCGCTCGTCCGGCGCCTCTAAGACGCGTCTCGGCGCCGGAGCCGTCGCTTGCGCCGCCGTCGCCTCTACCGACGCGTCCGCGTCGAGCTTAAACTCTGATCTCTCCACCGTTTGAAACCTTCGAGGTAATCTCGCGTTCGGAACGTTCATACACAATCGATCGAGCGCGTCAGCCTCGACGAACGACCCTCCCGTCGCGTCGCACGCGTCTCGCATCGCGTCCTCGACGTCGCTCGCTCTGAACCCCTGACCGAGCAACGAGTCGTACACTTTCCGTGCGCTCGTCGCCGTCATCCTCGACGCGCGCGCGTCGTTGCGACGAAACCCGACGTTTGCTGTTTTCAAAAGCGCACGCGCGAGCGCCTCCGCGCGCGCCGTGAGACGCACGCGCGCCGACTCATCCGACGAGGACGACGGCTTCCCGCTCATCGCGCGCGCGCGCGCGCACGCGCGAGAATCGACGACGATGCGCGCGAAACGAGCGACGAGACGATCGGTCGCGTCGCGTGCTTCCACCGCGCGCGCGCGCGATCGACGCGTCCACTCGCGCGCGTCGCACTCGCGCGAGAGAATGAGTCGGTTAGAGGGTGACTGTTGACGCGTCTGCGTTTACATCGACTACCGCTTGCCGCCGAGGGCGTTATTCATCAACATGCGCGCGGATTCCATGGCGGATTCCGTGCCTCGAACGCGCAACAACGAGTTTCCAGAGCTTCCTTTGGTCTCGTCGATGGATACCATGGCTTTGCTTCGATCTTGCACGCCCTTGATGGTGGCGCCCTTTTGACCGATGAGTCGGCCGACGATGATTTTCGGAATTTCGAGCTCGACGCACGGACCCTTGGCGCCCTTGGGAAGGTGAGGAACTTTCGTAGATTTGAATTGACCGCCAGTGTACTCCCATCCGTACACGCCCTCGCCCGTGAGCTTGACGCCGGAAGTCTTGGCGGCGAGTTCCGCCGCGGCGCGTTCCTCGGCGTCTCGCTTCGCCTCCTCCTCGGCGTGCTTCTTCATTTCGATGGCGAGCAAGCGCTCGGCTTCGGCTTTTTCGGCTTGTTCTCGCTGTTCATCCGTCATCGCGTACAGGAAACCGCCACCGCTCTTACCGGCTTGTTTCTTCTTGCGCGCGAGGAGCGCCAACTCGTCGTCACTGTCGATGTCCGATTCGTCGTCGTCGTCGTCGTCGCGTACGGTTTTCGCCGCTTGCAGACGCGCCGCCGCCGCCGCGTCGGCCGCTTTTCTCTTTTCGGCAGCCTCCTTGGCGGCTTTCGCCTGACGTTCCTCGGCGAGTTTACGCTTAAACTTTTCGCGTTCCTTTTTGTTCATCTTCGCCATGCGCGCCTCGAGTTCTTCCTCGGTTTCGCTCTCGTCGTCATCCGCCGGCGCCGGCGCCGAAGACTTCTTCTCCGGTGCCGCCGGTTCGGGTTCGGGTTCGGGTTCGTCCTCGTCGTCCGATGACGCCGCCTTGGCCGGCTTTTTCTTCTTCTTCGACGCGCTCTTCTTCCCATTCTTACGAAGGTACGTCAAGAGTTCCTTGACGAAATTCGCGCTCTTCCCCATCATCTTTTTAATTTTCGGATCTGCGATGGGATTGTTATCGAGCTCGATGCTTCGAACCTTCTTCTCCTTGAGTTCGCCCCACTCTCCCGGGACGTCCTCGATCTTGTTGTTCTTTAAGAAAATTTCCGCCAAGAGCGAGCACTGATGAATGTCCGCCGGAGCGTCGGTGATTTGATTCATGCGCGCGGAGAGCGTCACCAAGCGTTCCTTGGCTTCGACGGTGAAGTCGTCGAGCGTCGTCAACTTGTTGTTATCGGCGACGAGCGTGACGAGCGTGTTGACGCCGTCGAGCGAGGCGAGGGACTTGATCTTGTTGTTGGAGACGCGCAAAATTTCCAAGTTTTTGCACGACGACAGACTCGAGGGTAAGCTCGCGAGTTGATTATTCTCGGCTTCGAGCACCTTGAGATTTTTCAACTTGCCCACGCTCTCCGGCAACTCGGTCAACCCGTTCCCGCTGATGATGAGCGTGAGTAGACCGGAGAGTCGACTGACGTCCGGCGAGAGCGTCGTGAGCGACGCACCGAGCGTCAACTTTAAATTATTGATGCTCTTGACGTAAAACAACGCCGGATCCACCTCGACGTCGCCCTCGTCGCGCGCGATGGCCACCTCCTTCGCCTCGGAATCCCGCGCCTTTTTCGTCTCCGGCCATTTCGCCTCCGGCGCTTCCCCGACGTCCTCGCTCGTCTCCACCACCGTCTCCCTTTTCGATTTCAACGCCGTCTTATCCCCTCGCCGTTCGAGCGCCTCCATCTCCTTCTTTTTCCGTCGACTTCTCTGCGTCGACGTCTCGCCCTCGAATCCCTCCTCGTCCTCCTCCTCGTCCTCGTCCTCCTCCTCCTCGCTCGAATCCCCCCCACGATCGATCCGTCTCGCCAACCCATCGTATCCATTCTTCCTCGCGTAATCCGCCGCCGTCATCCCTCTCTCGCACGTCATCTTATAATTCGCACCCGCGTACAACAACTCGTCGCACGACGCCTCGTGTCCCCGCGCCGCCGCCATCATGAGCGCCGTCTTCCCCTCCCCCCGCCCATCGGTGAAATCGATCGGTTCTCGCATCCTCGACCGTCGACACGAATCGAGAAGCATCTGCAGCGCCTTGTGCTTGTCCCCGAGCGCGGTGATCATGATGGCGGTGTGTCCATCGTCGTCTCTCGTGCCGGGACTCTGTCCACCGGCGCCGACGCCCCAGCGCACGGTGTCGAGCTTGGCGTTTCGACAGGCGGTGAGAAATTGATCGCGTTTGGAGGACATGGACGCGGGATGCGATGCGTATGCGCGCGATCGACGATCGGTCGACGCGCGCGACGCGGTGACGAGTGCCGATGGATGGATTCGATCGATTGACTGATGGGCGTCTTTGAGCCTCGAAGGGCGTCGAGACGATTGTTAAACGTCCCGCGCGGCGCGGCGCGAGACGGTGTGTTACAACGATAGATACAACTACAGCGTGCCTTTAGGATAATAGAGGCAACGCGGCGTCGTGCCCGTGGCTGAGGGGCGACTGGTCAAAAAAAGCGCTCGACCCGCGGAGGTCGAGACGGGGCGGGCGGACGCGGCGCGCGGCTCATCGAGCCGCGGCGTCGCCCTTCTTCTCGAGCGTCGGCGTCGGCGTCGGGACGTCGGCGTCGAGGATGCTGTCTTCGTCATCCACGCCCAGAGATCCGACGACGGTGGAGGCGAGGATGAGCACCGCGCCCGCGGTGGCGGACGGCGAGAGCGTCTCGCCAAGGAGCAGGTAGGCGAAGACGGCGCCCCACACGGGCTCGGTCGAGTACATGAGCGTCGCCTCTTGACTCTCCAGGAGCGTCAGGGCGACGGTTTCGAGGTAGACACACCCGGCGGTTGTGACGGCGCCGACGAAGCCGATCAATCCCCACGGCATCTCGCTGAAAGGCTCGCCGGCGATGGAGGTGAAATCGCAGTCGCACGCGAGGTAATCCTTCACCAAGAGGCCGGAAAAGACGACGACGACGGTGAGCATCTGAATGCACACCAGTCCCATGGACTCTTTGTGCTTGAGATTGACGCCGTTGAAGATGCAATCCGTTCGAAAGATGTGAATGGCGAAGATCAACGCCGAGGCGAGCGTGTAGAGATCGCCCCGAAGCGACGCCGGAGCGTCGCCGGCGATGGCGTCGGCGACGGCCGTCGTCTGCGCGGGATCCACCAAGCCGGGAACGGTGAATATGTTCTCCATCATGCCTAAACCCGCGATCGCGATCCCAGTCGCGATCCACGTCAACGGTCGAACCGCTCTTCCGGACATTCCCGCGATGATTGGAACGCAGATGATGGTGAAAGAACTGATAAAACTCGCCCTGGCCGCGTCGGTAAACTCGACGCCGGCGTTTTGAAAATAATATCCCAGCGACACCCACAGACCGAGTTCAAAACCACCTCGAATGATCCTGCTGTCCTTGAGCACCGGTTTTAAAAACGGCGCGAACACCAACGAACCGACGACGAAACGCAGAAGCGCGAACAAATCGGCCGACATCTCTTGCTGCGCAATCTTAATCAACGTGATGTTCACGCCGAAACCCGCCATGAGCGCTCCGAACAACGCCAATCCTTTCGTTCGCTTACTCACACCGGCGTTCATCGCGCTCCACCGCTCCCACAACACCTCTCTCGCGCTCATGCGTTCCAACTCACACCTGACGTCCCCATCCTCGCACAGCACGTCTACGAAATCATCTAAAAACGTACTCTCGATGGCGGCGCTCCGCTCCGCCGCTCGCTCCGCCGACGCCTCAATCTCGAGCTCAAACGTCTCCTCCTCGTCTAAACTCCCCACACTCTTCGACACCACGTCCCCGGGCGGCGCGAACTGTCCACCCGACGCCTGCACGCGCCCACCGCGCCTCGCGCGCGATCCCTTCCCCTCGTGGTGATGGTGATGGTGATGGCCGCCGACGCCCTCCGTCGACTCCCCGAGGCGCGCGCGAGACTCCGACTGGTCGTCCCAACTCGCCGACGACGTCATGGCGACCCCATCCGCGCCTTTCTTCGCCTCGGTCGCGATCACGCGCCTCTCGAGACGACGCCGACGACGATGGATCTGCGTCGATGTCGTAATCGTCCCGGCATCGTAATGATGATCGGCATCGCGATCCCCCCCCGCGCGTCCACGCACCACCGCGGATCGTCGCCCGCTCGTCGACGCGCGCGGCATCATCATCATCGTCGTCACCGCGCGCGCGGACGCCGCGGACGCCATCGCGCGCGCGTGTGGCGACGGCGCGCCGCGCGATCTCGTCCAACCGCCGCCGATTTCGCGCAGATCGAGGGGGACGGCACGCGCGAGAGATGTACGTACTACCTAGAGGGTTTAGAATGTATATATGAATGATTGATGTATGTTTTTTTTATCGCCCTGGTGCCCGCCGCTGGTGATATTTAGATGACCCGGTCGGTCGGTCGGTCGGTCGCCGTGGTGCATTCGCCGATCGTGACTCGTCGTTTGGGGACACGCGTGTCCACCAGAGACGAGTGGTGGAGAGGGCGCGAGAGGGGCGCGAGAGAGGCGCGCGCGTCGCGATGGATTCGGAGACGACGTTCGATGGGATTAAAAAATGGCGTCCATCGCGTTCTGTGCGTCGACGTGATCGCGAAGTGGGACGAGGGTGTTGGCGCAGATGACGCCGCTGCCGGCGGCGGCGGGGACGCCGACGCCGGGGGCGACCGAGTCGCCGACGCGGTAGAGGTTTTTCACGCCGGAAACCGGAGGGCCGGGGAACATGTCCGGAGCGCGAATAGCGGCGCCGTATGTGCCCTTGTGGCGACGGAGCCAGGATTTGTGGGTGGCGGGGGAGGCGACGAGCTCGAGGAGGACGCGCGCGCGAATGTCGGGAATGACTTTTTCCAAGGCGACGTATAATTTGTCCGCCGATTCCTTCTTTTTCGCCTCGTACGCCGCCTTGTCCGTAGATTTGAGCTCTTCCCATCCATCGAACGGTTCCATGGTGTACGCGTGGACGCAGTGGCAGCCCTCTGGGGCCATGTCGGGCTCCCAGACGCTGGCGATGGAAATCATGCACACGTTGCCCGGTTGCGAAATCGGCTTGCTCTTGTCGAGCACGACGACGTGGTGTCCGCCAGTGTGCGAAAAGTCCAAGTCCTTACCATCGATTCCGAGGTGTAAATGCATGAAGGATTCGCTGTACGGGGTGTCCATGGCTTTTTGTTTCTCTTGCGCGGGAACGGCGCCCGCGGGGAGGAGTTTGCCGTATGTGTCCCAAACGCTCGCGTTCGAAAGCACAATGGGCGCGCGAATCTCACCCTTGTCGTTCGCCAATTTGACACCGACGGCGGCGCCCTTTTCGACGATGATCTCCTCCACGTGCGTTCGCAGCCGCACCTCGCCGCCGTACTTTTCCAAACCTCGGAGCAACGCCTTGGCGATTTCCTCCGCACCACCTCTGGGGAATTCGCTCACGCCCAAACTATCGCTCGCCCCGAACACCGCGGCGAACTCAGCGCTGACGGTTCCGCTCGCATCGACACCGCTCAGCAAGAAGCATTCTAAATCCGCCAAGTATCGCATCCAAGGGTCCTTGACGTCCAAAAAATCTAACAATTTAACCGTCGGTTGCGGAAGGACGCCCGAGTACGGACCCAAGCCCGCCATCGCCTTCATGTACCGACTCACGATCATGATCGCCACCTTCCAATCCGCGCGCAACGCTGTCGTCGGGAGTCCGCTCAGGGACTCGTACATGGTCCGAATCTTCGGCACGGCGCGCTCGAGCTCGTCGGCGCCGTTGGGAGAAAACCGACGCACCTCGGAAACCAACTTTGCGAGATCTGCGTGTCTGCGCAGACCCGGTGCGTCCGGTTCGATGTGAAAAGTCCCGAGTGGGTCGTATTTCACCGTCTCCAATTCCTCTCCGAGCAATCGCAACACCGACGCGAGCGGATTCAACGCGTTCTTCTTCGTCAGCCCGGCGAAAAAGCTCGGTCCGGTGTCAAACTTAAACTCACCGCGCTCCGTCTTTCGAGAGAATCCGTGCGCCGCGCCTCCCACCGCGTAGTGCGATTCCACCACAATCACCTGCGCGACGATCGCGTCGTCAGTCTTCCGCGTTCATCCCACGCGAGCGCTCGCGTCTTCGTCGCCTCGCCGGCAGATTGATGATTATCCAAAACAACTCATCAATCAATCGCGCCCGTCCCGTCGTCGTTCGCCGCGCACCTTCTTCCCGTAATACGCCAACATCGCCGCCGCGGTGAGTCCACCGATACCGCTCCCGACGACGACGACGTCGGCGTCGTCGGACGTCGCCCGCGTCCTCGTCGCGCGCGTCGCGAACGTTCCCATCGACCGCCCTCGGGACGTCGCCCTCGCGCTCGCGCCGACGCGACTTCTCGCCGCGCGCATCGCGCGCGTCGACGACGCGGTCGCGGTCGCGGTCATTCGCCTCGTCCTCGTCCCGCGTCGCGCACTGCGGCGTCCGCGCGTCGCGCACTGCGGCGTCCGCGCGTCGCGCGAGCGCGACGACGACGAGGCGAATGACCGCGACCAAAACACGTACACACATAGGCAAAGTCGATATAATCCACAGTACCATTTGTCCGAACTAAAGTCCGATCTCGGACGCTCGATCGCCCAGGGAAAGCGCAAATCAATTTTGTCGGGTGCCGAGGGGGGACGAAACGGCCGGTCCTGACCCGAGCCGAGTCCCCCCCCCATCGTCGCGTCATCATCGTGTCATCGCGTCATCGATTCCAACGACCGACGACCGACGCGTCGACACACGTCGACGCGACGCGAGCGAACCCATCGCTCGTGGATAAACGATCGAAGAGTGATTTTTTTCGTTGACTTCTCCCCCGTTCGAGGTTGGAACGGACGAGCGACCGCGAGATGGTGACCACGATGACGGCGCGCGCGCACGCGCGGGGCACGATGATCGTATCCGCGTCAGCGGGTAATTCTGCGCGCGGACGTCGACGCTCGGCGGTGACGCCGAGAGCGAGCGCGGGCGATGAGAGACGCGCGCAAGAGTCTGCGCGAGTGCTCGAGCGAACGAAGGAAATCTCCAGCGCGGCGGAGCTCGATGCGGCATTGGCGTTGGCTGGGGACGATCTCGTAATGCTCGCAATCGAGAGCGATGAGGAGTGCTACGCCGGGGAGAGCTCGTGGAGTGGTGCGGATGCGAAAATGGCGTCGTGCAAGCAATTGAGCGCGTCTTTGGCTCGCATCGCGCGCGAGGCGGAGGATGTCACCTTCTTGAAGCTCGAGGTTGTCGGCCACGAAGACTCTCGCAAGTTGGCGCAAGAGCTCGGCGTGCACCAGTTCCCGACGTACCAATACTACAAGCACGGTGAATTGATGTGGGAGCACGTCGGTGCTGGTGCTGGGTCTCACGAAAAGATTGCCGAGGGTGTCTTGTTCTACGGGAACACCGGTGCCGGTGGCATGAAGACGACTGAATACGTGAGCGAACTCTCCAACCAAGACGACTTGGATCAGTTCTTGGCGGCTTGCGCTCCGGAACAAGACATCCCGGGCTTCACCGCGCCGTTGAACGTGGCGTGCGACAAGCAGCTCGCCATCGTCGATGTTTCCGTCGAAAAGAACGCCCCGGCTGGCTGCATGCACATCTTCCCGGCGATTGTTTCGTTGGCGAAGAACACCGCCGGTGCCACGCGGTGGGCGCGACTCATCGGCGATTCTAACGAAGCCGCCGATGCTCTCATGAAGTCTCTCAACATTACCGAGGTCCCGACTTTCGTCTTCTACGCCGAAGGTAAGGAAGTTGACCGTTACGTCGGCGCCGACCGCATGGCCCTCATGAACAAGGTGCTCGCGTTCCAACGTTCCAACGGCGTCAAGCTTCCGGAGCGCGCCCCGCGCAAGCGCATGTCCACCGCCGAGGCGAAGGAAATCGCTCGCGCCGCGCGCGAGCGCCAAAAGGCGGCCGGACGTCAATCTGGATGGTAAATCCGGGTTGTGGAATGTATAGTTTATAAGTGGAGACGCATCTCTCGATAGTTCAGAACTTTAACTTTAAGCAACGTTGCGACGAAAAAAAATGTAAATTTTACGATACAAATTTTACGATCTGCAGCCCACTTGCATGCGCGTTTCATCCTTCACCGTCGGGTTCTCGCACAATCGCTTCGCGTCCTCCTTGCCGATGAGTGCATCGGTGAAATCTGCGTTCGTGAGATCGACTTCTTCGAACGACACGCCCGTGACGACGCTATTCGTAAAGTTCGCGCCGATCATGTCGCTCCCATCGAAAGTCGCCCGGTCGATCACCGCGTTGGTAAAATCAGCCCCAGAAAAGTTCGCATCCGGCGCATACACCTTACTCATCACCGTCTCTCGCATGTTCGCTCCCTTCGCGTTCGTGTTCACCATCAACGCCCCGCTCAACGTCTTCGTCGAGAGGTCGGCGCCTTCGTACGAGCACTTTCTCAGGTCCAGCACCTTATCGCTCACCGCGTTCGCCTGTCCGATCGTGTTCCCCACGAACGCCCGCTCGCATCTGTTCGGATCGGTATCGATCGGCGGCAATCGAATCTCCGCCATCGCCGGTCTCGCCGTCGCGAGCGTCACCGCGAGCGCGGCGACGACGCACGCGTCCGCCGCGCCTCGGGCGAGCCCCGTCCCGCGCGCATCCGTCACCGCCGTCTTCTTCGCGACGCGCCCATCGCGCCTCTTCGCGACGCGCGCGGAGATCAACGTCTTCGTCACCGCCGTCGACATGGCCTCGCGAGATCTCGCGCGCGGTCCGTCCGTCCGTCCGCGTCGTCCGACCGTCGTCGTGTGCCGCGCCGAGGACGTCATCGCATCGGCATCCGCGTCCCTCGCGACTGTTTACACACACGAACACACCCTATGACGGTTCACGACGCAGCACACAGTCCCCTCTCGCACCGGACCGTTCGAACGATTCGCCGCGGCCCGCGGGTGGCGGTCGCGCGCGCGAGGCGCGCGAAAGGGAGCGCGCGCGAAGACGCGCGCGCGAAAGGGAGCGCGAAAGGGCGCGCGCGCGCATACTCTACGTGTCTACGCGTGTCTCGTTACAACGACGACCGCGCGCGCTCAACAGTACACGCACGGTTTCATCTGTGGGTTGTCCTCGAGCGCCTGGGAATACTTTTGCATCGCCGCCGAGTGCGCGGCGGCGGCGGCGGCGCGATCGCTCGCGGGGGACCACTCCGAGACGAGAGACCAGTGCGGTTTGACGTACGTCACCGCGGCCTCGGCGCGGGCGACGCCGAGGAGGAGGAGGAGGAGGAACGCGAACGCGCGCATTCGTCTCGGTCGCGCGCGTCGCGAAGTGCGGCTACGACGGGAGTCGTCGACGCGCCGCGAGCGCGAGCGAGGGGGGAGGATTCGCGCGGCGTGCACGCGTTCGCGCGGTGTCGGGTCGAGTCGACGAGGACGAGGGCGAGCGCGCGCGCGCGCGCGGGGTCGGAGACATGCGCGAGGATGACTCGGAGCGAGGAGGTCGAGACGCCGAGCGAGGGGGTCGACGTCGACGGGTGCGTCACGCGCGCGCGAGAGACGCGACGTTCGCGCGGTGATGTCTCGCATCGCGACCGCGACGGCGTTCGCGATGCGAGACGCGATGGGCGCGACGGTGGGTGATGACGCGTCCGCGCGACGACTGACGGCGGCGCCTCGCCTCGCGACGCAGGGACGAGGTTTCGACGAGGGCGAGAAGGATCGAGACTACGCGAGGGGCGATTACGAAGTGATGGAAGACGACGGGGACGACGACGGCGCGAGCGGCGCGACCGATCCCGTTCGATCGATCCAAGGGTGGATCGTTCTCGTCACCGGCGTGCACGAGGAGGCGCAGGAGGACGACGTGCACGAAGTCTTCGCCGATTTCGGAGAGATTAAAAACCTACACCTCAACCTCGATCGCCGCACCGGTTTCGTCAAGGGATACGCATTGATAGAGTACGACACCAAGGCCGAGGCACAGGCCGCGATCGATGGCATGGACGGCGAGTCCGTCTTGGACGCGCCCGTCGCCGTGAGTTGGGCCTTCGTCCGCGGCGCCGCGCGAGACCGCGCGCGTCGCGCCGATCATCGATGACCCGCGTCTCGTTCCACGCGCGCGCGCACATCCCACGCGACGATTAGTTTTTTTGTTGTGTGTGTGTCGCATCCGAGGTCTCGTCTCTCGTCTCTCGTCTCTGTCTCCCGTCGGCGCGCGCGCGCCTCGGCATTCTCACACGCGGACCATCGCGCGCGATCGATTTTGAAATCGCGTCTGTCGCGCCATCGCGCGACTCGCGGACGGGACCGACCATGTTCGAAGCGCGACTCGCCCAAGGGGCGGTGCTCAAGAAAGTCCTCGACTCCGTCAAGGATCTCGTCACCGACGCCAACTTCGAGGCGGATCCGCAGGAGGGGTTCAAGCTCCAAGCCATGGATTCGAGCCACGTCTCCCTCGTGTCGCTCAAGCTGCACGCGAACGGATTCGAACATTACCGATGCGATCGACCGTTGACGATGGGGATGAATCTCATGAACATGGTGCGCGCGAGAGAGAGATGAATGTATTTTTTTTCTTCGAGCGCGTCGCGTCGCGCGACCGCGGTTCGCGGTTCGCGCGTCGGGGGGGCGTCGACACGATTCGACGCGCGCGCGGATCTTCGTCGTCGATGCGCGGCGCGCGCGCGAGACGAGTCGTTCGTTCATCGTGGGGACTCGGTGGACGCGCGCGTGGGAGGGTGGTCGAACGCGCGCGCGTGATTTTTATGCATCGCGCGTCGCGCGCGGACGCATCGACGCGCGCGCGAGGACGACGGGGCGCGAACGGACGAGCGAGAGGATGGAGACTGACTGTTGGTTGGTATTTTGAACCGCGCGCGCGCAGGCGAAAATGTTGAAGTGCGCCGGTAACGACGACGCGATCACCATGAAGGCGGACGACGCCGGTGATGTCGTGACGTTTATGTTTGAGTCTCCGGGTGCGTGACGCGATGGGCGCGATTGTGACGGCGACGCGACGCGAGAGACGACCGCGAGCGAAGGACTGACGGAGACGGAACGACGCAGGCCAAGAAAAGATTTCTGACTTCGAATTGAAGCTCATGGACATTGACAGTGAACATTTGGGTATCCCGGAGACGGACTACGAGGTGACCATCAGAATGCCGTCGGTCGAGTTCCAGCGCATTTGCAGAGACTTGGCGACCATCGGGGACACGGTGTCCATCAACGTGACCAAGGACGGCGTCAAGTTTTCCACCGCGGGTGACATCGGTGATGCGAACATCATGTGCCGCCAAAACGCCTCGGAGGAGAAGGACAATATGATCTCCATCGAGCTCGCCGAGCCGGTCAACTTGACCTTTGCGCTTCGATACTTGAACTCTTTCACCAAGGCGACGCCGTTGAGCGACCAAGTCATGCTTCGTCTGAGCAGCAATTTGCCGATCGTGGTGCAATACGTCGTCGAAGACGTCGGCTACGTTGCGTACTTCCTCGCCCCGAAGATCGAGGACGACATGGAATGATGACGACATCGTGGAGGTGAGCATGAGCGAGCTGACGAGGAAGTTTAGACACATTTTAGTCCTGGGCATTCGTTGATGTAATTTCGACATTCTCAAACAACGCCTATTTGCGTGAATAAATACAATCGGCTACGTCCTAAAAGAAACCAAAAAACTAAGGACTAACTCTACATTCGCCACAAGGCGTCCGATACCGCCGCAGCGCTCGCCGAGTCGACGACGTTGTGCACCCTGATGACGTCCGCGCCGCCGTGAACGGCCGCGACGAGCGCGGCGACAGAGGCCGCGTCGCGCTCACCCGCCTCCGACTTTCCAGAAAGCTCTCCCAAGAAACGCTTCCGCGACGCACCGACTAACATGGGCGCGTTCATCACAGCGCCTCCCAACGGCGCTAAACGGCTTCGTACCCGCGGTAAATCTCTCAATATCTCGACGTTCGCTCTACTCGTCTTAGCGAAACCGATTCCCGGATCAATCCAGAGTCGCCACGGTTCGATGCCGTGTTGAATGCATCGACGCGCCGTTCGCAACAGTCCATCGCCCACCTCATCGCACACGTGACCTTCGTACGTGGTGTTCGAAGCGTTTTGCATGTTGCTGGGATCGCCTCTCACGTGCATGACGACGTACGGCAACGGCTTTTTCATATCTGCCACCGTCGGTAACATCGCTGGATCCCACGACCCTCCGCTGACATCGTTGATAATATCGACCCCAGCATCCGCGGCGGCGCTCGCGACGCTTCCGTAAAACGTATCCACCGAAATGTACGCGTCGTCTCGATGGCGCCACTCCTTTGCCAGAGCGCTTATGACGGGAATGACTCGAGCGCTCTCCTCCTCTGGACTCACACGAGTCGCCCCCGGACGCGTCGATTGTCCACCCACATCGATGATCGTCGCCCCGGCGGCCACCATCTCGCGCGCGTGATTCAAAGCGACGTTCACGTCGACGTACGAGCCTCCGTCGCTGAACGAATCCGGAGTGACGTTCAAAATACCCATCACCATCGTCTGACGTCCCCATCTCCACAATCCATCCTTCAGAGGCATGACGCGAACGATATTCGCACTCTCCATGATGGATTTCTCCTCGCCCATTCCTTCCCAAATCATCTGCGCATGCAGTAATCCATCCGTCGTCGCGTCTCGTCTCTCCGTCGCCGCCGCCGCCTTCACCGAGCCCGTCAAATCTGCCAACGGCGCGAGCACGAACGGTCGTTCATCGTACCGCTCGTGAGGTACCACCAATCGTTCGCACGAATGCCCACCTCGTCCGTGAAATATAATGTCTAAATCCATCGGTCTCGGGCCGTACCGTCGCGTCCCGAAGTCGCGTCCCAACGCCGCCTCGATCTTTTTGAGCCCGTCCAACAGCGCGAGTGGGTCCCCACCAATCTCCTCGGGAAACGTTCCGACGCACGCCGCGTTTAGAAACTTATCCTGGTCCTCCACGTACGCCGGCGCCGTCTCGTACAGCGACGAGTGCGCGTCGAGCTCGAATCCGAGGTCTCGGCGCAAGCGAACGAACGCCTCGCGAAACAGCCCGACGCGGTCGCCCTGGTTCGATCCGAGCGCCAAAACCGCGCGCGTTCGAGCGTCCGCGTTCGACGCGCGCGTCGCGCACGTTCGCGCGCGCTGCGCCCACGCGCGCCACATGACGCGAGGCGCTCTGAGGTCGGGCTCAAAAAAGTTTCGCGGCGCGCTCGAATACAAACAATTACAAATAATACACAGTGCGTCTACGTCGCGTCGGCGTCGGCCCTCACGACTCGTCCGGCCCATCACCCGCGAACGCTTTCTTGCCCTTCGCCGGCACCGGGTCCTCGTTCACGGGATACTCGCCGTAACAGTGTTTCGTCGCGTACGCGTACGTGTTCTCGTGCAGCGTCACGCTCGGCTGCGTTCGACACCTATTCGCGCAGTACTCGAACTCATCATCGAAAAACCCGGTCGCGACTTGATTCCTCCCCCTCGCGTGTCTCCTCATCGCGCTCTTTCGATCGCGCTCGGGTCCTAAACAACACGACACGCACGTCTCGTACGCCTCGCAGCACCCGACGCGCGCGTCGCACCCGTCGCACGCGAACCGCCTCGTCGACATCGCGCTCGCGTCGCAGCACCCGCTCGATCGATCGACATCGTTCCACGCGCACGCGTACCCGCGCTCGTCCGCGATCATCCACCTCGACGCGTGCGCGCTCGCGCACCGCGTCGACGACCGATTCGCGTCGAATCCCGTTCCCGTCGTCGCGACGTCGACTCGCGCGACGCCCTCGCTCGGGAACTCCCTCCCGAGCGCCGACGTCGCGAACGCGACGACGAGACACGCCACCGCGGTCATCGCGGTCGTCGCGGTCGTCCTCGCGCGAGACATCCCGCGGGATGACGAGTGACGAGCGATGACTCGTCGAGCTCGAGGGTTTGGCATCCATCCATCCATCCGTCCATCCGTCCGTCGTTCACGTCGCGACGCGCGAGAGGGACGACCGACCGATCGACCGATCGATCGATCGACGAGTCACCGTTCGTGACCCGCGACCGCGCGACGGAGGCGCGACCGACGACGGTGGCCGCGACGATGGCGGGCGAGGTGGACGCCGCCGCGCGCGCGCTGGAGGAGACGACGATCGCGGACGACGCGAGCGGTGTGGAGACGAATCCGACGCACGAGGGGAGTGGGATGACGCTGAATGAAAGGCTCGAGCTCGCGCTGACGATCGCGGAGGAGTGCATTCAACCGAACGAGCTCAGGATGTTGTTGGAGAAGAAGCCGACGCCGGTGTGCTACGACGGTTTCGAGCCGAGCGGACGCATGCACATCGCGCAGGGGGTGATGAAGGCGCTGAATGTGAATAAATTGACAAAGATTGGGTGTAAATTTAAGTTTTGGGTCGCCGATTGGTTCGCGCTGATGAACAACAAGATGGGCGGGGATTTGAAGAAGATTCAAAAGGTTGGACAATACATGGTGGAGGTGTGGAAAGCCATCGGTATGGACTTGGATAACGTGGAGTTCGTCTGGAGTAGCGAAGAAATCAACAAGAGAGCGGATGAATACTGGCCGTTGGTGTTGGACATCGCGCGTAAGAACAAATTGGCGCGTATTTTGCGATGCTCGCAAATCATGGGTCGAAGCGAGAGCGACGAACTCGCGGCGTCGCAAATCTTTTACCCGTGCATGCAATGCGCGGACATCTTCTTCCTCAAGGCTGATATTTGCCAGCTCGGTATGGATCAGCGCAAGGTGAACATGCTCGCGAGAGAGTACTGCGACGACATCAAGCGCAAGAACAAGCCCATCATCTTGTCGCACCACATGCTCATGGGTCTCAAGCAAGGACAAGAGAAGATGTCCAAGTCTGACCCGGACTCGGCGATTTTCATGGAGGATAGCGAGCAAGAGGTGAACACGAAGATTAAGAAGGCGTTCTGCCCGGAAAAGGTGATCGAGGGCAACCCGTGCATGGAGTACATCAAGTACGTCATCTTGCCGTGGTCTGGTAAGTTTGTCTTGAAGCGCAAGGAGGAGAACGGCGGCGACAAGACGTACGAGACGTACGAAGAGTTGGAGGCGGAGTACATCTCCGGCGCCGTGCACCCGGGCGACTTGAAGCCGTCGCTCTCGGCCATGCTCAACGAAATCTTGCAACCGGTTCGCGATCACTTCAAGAACAACACGGAGGCGAAAAATTTATTGGCGCAAATCAAAAAGTACAAGGTTACGAAGTAAAGCGTCTCTTTTAAAAAAAGATGCAATGAAATTGAAATATTAAAATAATTTGCTCATGAAATTCAAAAGCGCGCGCGCTACTTTACCTATGATGCTCTTCTCCAAGAAGACGTCGAATTTCCCGAAAGAACCGTTCCCCGCGATGACGTCGGAGGCGAAATCGAGCGAACGCAACTCGCAGTTTTGAAACTCGTCCCCCGTGAGCGAATAACACACCCCCCAGTGCGATACCACCGCGATGGATTTTTCAGGCCTATCCTCGAGCCACGCCACGAACTCCTCCATCCTCGCCTCGAACGTCTCCGCCGGTTCCAGCTCCGCCGTCGTGAACGGATCCCGCCCCTCGGGCGCGTACCACCACGCGCCGTCTCCGAGCTCCGACATGTCCCAATCCGCGTGATCCCCGCTCAACTCGCTCACCAACCGTCCGATATCGCTCCCATGAAACAACCTCTCGCGCGCCAACGCGCACACCACCCTGGGCACGTCCCCCAACACCTCATCCTCCCCCGCCTCGCCGAAGGCCAACTCCGCCGTGCGAAGCGCCCTTCGCAACGGACTCGCGACGATCAATTCCGGCACCGGATCCAACCCCCGCGCCGTGGCTCTCAACTCCCGCGCCTGTCTCTCCCCCACGCTCGTCAATCGCGTGTCGATCATCATCGGATCGACGAAATCCGGATCCGCCCAGTGATTCTCTCGCAAGTAATCATTCATCTCCGTGCGTCCGTGTCGAACGAGATGAATCACCTTGCCCGCGCGTCTCCCCGTCCCCTCTCGCGTCTCTCTCGATCGCGATCGCGCGCGACCGAACGTTCCGAGCGACACGTTCCCGAGCTCGGGCGTCGACGACGAGCGAGACGACGACTCGCCCGTCGTCCCCGTCGCGGCCCACACCGCGCGCATGACGGGCGTTCCAATCGTCCCCGTCGCGCACTGGGGTCGAGGTGGGGGGGGGGACTCTCCATCGAGTCACGACCCGCGCCGAACGACCGCGCGCGATATGTCGAGAGGTGTCGTCTCGGACGCGGTGGGTCGTGTGGAGACCACCGTGTTGGGAAACACGGACCATTGGTTCGTAATGAATATAGATAGTGTAGTATGTGTTGTTTTTATTTTCGTGGTACACGCGTGATGTGCCAGCGCTGGCACGACTCGACGTCGTCGTCGCGCGCGCGCGCGAGGAGGCGCGCGTGACTTTGGCACACGACCGCGAGGGCGACATGCGCGCGAGCGGAGTATCTTCTCGAACGTGCGTGCGCGAGGCGAGGCGAGAGAGACGCGGGGGAGGAGAGGAGAGGAGAGGAGACGCGACCGCGCGCGAATTGTGCATTGGACATTTGAATGCGCGCGCGGGGCGTCGACCGCGTCGTGTGCGTCGTCGCGACGCGACGCGACGTCGCGGTCGATGAAGGTCGACGCGTCGTCGTCGTGAGCGCGCGTGAGTGAAGGTGGAGACTGACGGTGCGGGATGTTCGATGACGCAGTGCGACGCGAACGACGTCGGCGTCCTCGGCGCGCGCCGTCGCGTCGACGGCGCGCCGATTGACCGTCGTTCGCGCGAAGAGCGATGCGACGACCACGACGGTGGCGGAGATCGTGAAGAGCGAACGACCGATGAAGATTGTGTTCGTGTCCGCGGAGTGCGCGCCGTGGAGTAAGACGGGCGGTCTCGGCGACGTCGTCGGCTCGTTGCCGGTGGAGCTCGCCAAGCGCGGGCACAAGGTGATGACCGTCTCGCCGCGGTACGATCAATACGAGGGTGCGTGGGACACGTCCGTGCACTGCGAAGCGCTCGGTAAGTCGGTGGGTTTCTTCCACGAGAAGAAGAAGGGCGTCGACCGCATCTTTGTCGATCATCCGGATTTCTTGGCCAAGGTTTGGGGCAAGACTGGCGCCAAGCTCTACGGCGAAAAGTCTGGCTACGATTTCGCCGACAACCAAGATCGATTCGCGATGTTCTGCCACGCCGCGATCAAGGCGCCGATGGCGCTCACCGACCTTGGCTACGGCGAAGACGTCGTCTTCGTCGCCAACGACTGGCACTCCGCCCTCGTTCCGGTCATCTTGAACAAGGTGATGAAGCCGGCGGGTACGTACGCCAACGCCAAGTGCGCGATGACCATTCACAACATCGCGTTCCAAGGCCGCTTCTTCCCGCGCCCGATGTCCGACTACGGCTTGCCGGAATCCGCCGCGGATGACTTCTTCTTCGAGGATGGGTACAACAAGGTGTACGACGAGACCAACCCGGCGAAGGAAGACGGCAAGGAGGAGTTCGACGGTAAGATTTACCGCAAGAGCAACTGGCTCAAGGCTGGTTTCGCCAACTCCGACAGGAACTTGACCGTGTCCGAAAACTATGCCAAGGAGATCTCTTCCAGCAAGTCCAAGGGTGTCGAACTCGATGACGTTATCCGAAAGTACGGCATGGAAGGCATCGTCAACGGTATGGACCCGACTGAATGGAACCCGTCCGTCGACAAGTTCATCGACGTCCCGTACGACAAGAACACCGTTGTCGAAGGTAAGGCTGCGGCCAAGCAAGCGCTCCAAGCCGAAGTCGGCTTGCCGCTCGACGCCGAAGCGCCGATCTTCGGTTACATCGGCCGTCTCGAAGAGCAAAAGGGTGTCGACATTTTCATGAAGGCTGTCCCGAAGCTTTTGAAGGCGGTTCCGAACGCGCAAGTCGTCATCTTGGGCACCGGTAAGAAGGCTTTGGAGAAGGAACTCGAATCTTTGGACGAGGCCGAGCCGATGTGCGCTGGCGTCATCAAGTTCTCTGCTCCGCTGGCGCACTTCATCACCGCCGGCGCTGACTTCTTGATGGTTCCGTCTCGCTTCGAGCCGTGCGGCTTGATCCAACTCCACGCCATGCAATACGGCACTGTCCCGATCGTCGCCTCCACCGGTGGCCTCGTCGACACGGTCAAGGAAGGCGTAACTGGTTACCACATGGGTGCGATGGATGCGGACAACCTTCTTCCGGAAGATGTCGACGCGTTGGTCGAGACTTGCGTCGCCGCCTCCGCGGACTACACCACGCCGACCTACGAGAAGATGTCCGCGACGTGCATCTCTCAAGATTTGTCCTGGGCTGAACCGGCGAAGAAGTGGGAAGGTGTGCTCGAAGAATTGTACTTCGGTACGCCGGAAGGTGCCAAGAAGGCCGAAGTCGTCGTCCCGACGGCCAAGGCGGACCAAATCGCCGCCACGGCGTAAATGCCACGCTTGAAGTTTTTTTCATTTTTCATGACACATTTCAGCCGCGAGGAAAACGATTGTTGTAATAGATTTACCCCTGCGTTTGCGCATTTGCGATAAGAGCGTCGTTCGATGTGTAGTAGTTCGTGTTACAAGCCTAAAAGCGTACTCCCCTCGAAGTTCTGGAAATCAAGTCGAGGCAAACGCTGCGCCCTTGGAGATCGCGACGTCGCCGAAAGCAGTCATTTGATCCACCTTGAGGTATTCGTGCGCGTTGAGCACCAAGACCTGGTAGAACATACGGGCAGCCTCACCCCTCTTCTTGCCGTGAGTCAGATTATTGAGCGACAAAGGGCGATCGCCGGAAGAGGAAAACGCCGAAGTCAAGTGCTCGAGCATGATCTTCGAGTTGACGTTCCAATCCATGTCTCCCTCTTCTTCTTCAGCACCGGCTTCCTCGACGTTCATTTCGACGTTAATATCGTCCGCTTCTACAAAGCCAGCGTCACCACCGAAACCATCGTCGTTATCAGCGTAGTCAAAGTTCATCGTGAAGGGTGCGGCGTCCTCGTCGGCGTCCTCGGCGTGTTGGCCGCGGCGTTCGACAGACTCTGGACGAGACCAGCACACCGCGCTGGCCTTTCTGTATGCATCATTGAGCTTGCTACCGACATCACACGCCATCAATCGTCCACGCAAACTAGCTTCTAAAGTTTCAGGATCGGCGAGGACGGCGTCGTCATCGAACACCGACCCCTTTCTGTTCACAATGTCGCGCGTATCCCTCAACTGTGCACGAATGTGATCATTGGATAGCGTCACGGCGCGGTCGAACACCATCACGCGTTCGACCTTTCTGCGCTTACTCGCGGGTCCCGGAACCCGATCATCCGGTCGGTCACCCATCACGCTAGAGCCAGGGATGGACGGGAGAGGCAACGTACCGCCGAAGAGGCTTTCACCGCCAATGCTCTTTCTCGCGGCGAACTCGTCCTCATCGTCCATCAAATCCGGGTCCAAGGCCAATGGCATGACATCATCGTTCCCAGTGCCAAATTCGTCCCCAGAATCATCGACACCGCCATTGAAATCATCACCGTTCGGCGCGTCAAAGGTATCGTGAGCGTAGTCGTAGTCCTCCAACTGCACGCCAGCCTCCACGACGGCGGAACGGAAAACTTCAACTTCGACATCGTCCTCGAGTCGTTCATCATCCACGGGTAATTTTTCGTTGTATTCAAATTGTGCGTCGAAATCATCGAGATCCGGATCACCGAGCGTGATGTTCTCTTTGCTCACGCTTGCCCGACCGTGCGACCCCGCGGCGTGTCCCGGATCAAAAAAGAATTCCAAATCGTCGAAGTTTGACGGCAGCGTAATCGTCGCGCCCGGCGCGGTCGTCGCATCCGCTGGCAAGTCTACCGTGCCCGGACGGAAGACTTGCTTGATCTTGACGATCGCCTCGGAACAATCCTGGAAGAGATAGTTCACCTTACGACTGTAAATGCGCACCACCCCCAACATCAATTGTCCCGAAAGTCTCAACGCGAGCGGCGCGTCGGGATTGATGATAGATTCTGTGCGCGCGAACAAGCGTGCGAGATACGTCAGTCATTGTTTCACTCATCGCCTCATCTCTCGCGCCCAGAACCGCGCGCGCGCATCGAGAACGAAACGAGCTCGTCATTTAAAATGCGCCCACGTAATCACGTACTCACTGACGAGACGATATCCGTCTCCGCGATCTGGTTCTTGCGCAGCTTTCTGTCCAAGTGCGCCGCGATCCAAATCGTCCCCAGCGGCCCTCGCTTGGCGAGGATGTACTGCGAGTAGAACATCTTGCGCGAGCTCTGCGGTCACCGCGCTCAACGAATTCGAGGGTCTACCTCGAGTTCGTGCGAAATGGGCGCGCGCGAGTGCGTCGCCTCGACGCGTCCCCGAGGGCGTCTCGCGCGCGAAAGTGACGCGCAAAGGGGTTCTCCGCGCTCTGACGTCGCCACGCAAGTCGCGAGATGACTTCTGAGGACGCGCGCGCGATGGGCGCGTCGAGCTCAGATTCAAACTGCCGGAGCTCAGACGACGAACGGCTCGAAAATCTTCGGACATTTGGAGCCCCAGGTTACAAAAGCTCGACCTTCTCGAACGATCGGTGACTAGTCGGAATCGACGATGTAGGGCACACCATCGGGTCTAAAACGAACTCTATCGTCGCACATCGCGGCGACGACGCGCGGGAATAAGAGGTGTTCTTGTTCGAGAACGCGCGCTGCGACGGCTTTGTAGTCGTCGTCGTCGAGCACGGGGACGACGCTCTGCGCTATGATCTTACCCTTGTCGAACTCCTCGTTGACGAAATGAATGGTGGGACCGGTGTAGCGAACGCCCGAGGCGACGACCGCCTTGTGGACGTTTTCGCCATGCATGCCTTTACCGCCGAAGGATGGTAAAAGCGCGGGGTGAATGTTCACCATGCGATTTTCGTACGCGCGACACAGTTCCGGTGGAATCAGACGCAAATATCCAGCCAAGAGCACGAACTTGGCGCCGTGTTCGCGCGTGAGCGCCTCGACGAGCTCCTCGGCGGTCAAACCGTCCGTCGTGCCCTTCTTACGCGGATAAATCAACACCGGTATGCCGCGCGCGCGCGCCCACTCGGCGCCGCCGCAGTCCGCCGCGTTCGTCACCACGACCCCGACGCGCCCTCGCACCGCGCCGCTCTCGCACGCGGCGTCGATCGCGCGCATGTTCGACCCTCCACCGCTCACGAAGACGGCCAACGTCGCGCGCGCGTCCGCGTCGCCGCCCGCCGTCGCCGCCGTCGAGGTGGACGGTCGTCCCGCGCGCGCGCGCGCGGTCGTCGTCCCGCCCGACGTCGCGCCGCGACGCCCGCGCGTCGTCACCGGCGCGCGACGCATCGCGCGCGACGCGCCGACCGCGGACATGACGGACGAGTCTCGACGCGACGCGCGCGTTCGTCTCTGAGGAGGCGCGGGTGAGTCGCGCGCTCTTCGGGTTGGGAAAAAGTGACCGCCGACCGTTCGACAACCTCGCTACTGGCTACTGGCTACTCGCTATCGCTCTCGTCGCTATCGACGTACGTTTGCACTTTACGTCGGTTTCTATTCTCTACGAGCGGAGGTAAGGACGAATCACCGTCGGAATCGTCGTCGCTCGCCTCGCGCGCGTCCGCGCCTGTACCTCCAGCCGCCGCCGCGCGCGTCTCCTCCTCCTCCTCCTCGTCCAACGCGCGCGCCAAATCTCGAAGCGGGCACCCCCCTCGCGTCGAACCCACCTCCTCGAACGCCTCCGGCCACGTCCCGTCCCCTCGCTTCCGCATCTCTTTCACCTGTTCCGCGTACAACACGCGCGTGAGCTCCCCCGTCACCTTGCACCTCTCCCACGAGCCCTCCACCTCGTCGTCGTCCAGAAACCTCGCGACGACGAACGTGCCCGCGCGAAAGAACGCGACCGATTTAAATTTCATCGGCACGCGCACCAGCGTCGGCGTCGGCGCTTTCGGCGCGCGATCATCGCCTCGAACGACCTCGACGAGGTTGGACCCGCGCGCCGCCGTCACCCTGCACACGACGTCGTCGTCGTCGAGCGACACCTCGCGCTCGTTGGCGAGCGCCTGGACGTGTTTGCGACGGTGCGACATCCCGCGCGCGCGCGAGCGACGCGCGGAGACGCGACGCGGCGCGCGAGCGAGTGACGCGCGCGAGCGACGCGCGGAGACGACGCGGCATCGGTCGACGCGAGACGCGAGACGCGGGCGGCAAAGGCGCGGACGCGCGCGAGCGCGAGGTCTCGACGTCGATCGCGGTCGATCGCGTTCGGCGCGCGCGCGAGAGCGCGGGAAGACGCGAGAGGGGCGCGCGTTCGGTCGACGCGACGTCGGTGTCGATTTCGATTTCGATTCGTCGATTCGTCGCGCGGACGTCGAGTCGACGGCGATGGAGCTCGATCACGTGCCGCTGAAGTGCGTCGTCGTCGGTGACGGCGCCGTGGGGAAGACGTCCATGCTCATGTGCTACGCGACGAACACGTTTCCGACGGATCACATGCCGACGATTTTTGACAATTACAGCAAAAACGTGACGACGCACGACGGACGCGCGGTGAGCCTGGGGCTGTGGGACACGGCGGGACAGGATGAGTACGCGGCGTTTCGACCGTTGAGTTATGAGAACGCGGATTGCATGCTGTTGGCGTTCTCGTGCGATAGCAGGGCGAGTTACGAGAGCGTCGAGGCCAAGTGGGCGGCGGAGCTGCGGTCGACGGCGCCCGCGGCGCCGATCGTGTTGGTGTGCACGAAGACGGATCTTCGAGACGCGGGGAAGGCAGAGGTGAGTCATGCGGAGGGTGAGGCGCTGCGACGACGCATCGACGCGACGGCGTACGTTGAGTGCAGCGCGTTGACGCAACACGGGCTCAAGGCGGTGTTTGACACCGTCGTCGACGCGCACTTGCGACCGGAACTCTTCGGTAAAAAGGCGCAGGGTGGATGCTGCGTGATTCAATAGCTGAGCTGTGCATTGTTACCTCGCGCTCGCGCTCGCGCGAGGTTCTAGCTTGTAATACTACTACTCGTCTTCGTCTACGTGGCTAGTTTCGCTAGTTGTACGCTACGAATGCGCGCCAAGACGTTGGTTTTCACCTCGTCGTCGCAAAACGCGAAATCCATCGCTCGCACGTTCATCGCGTGAATGTCTCGCATCGTGAGTCCGAACGTCTCGCACGCAATTTCGTATTCGCGCGAGAGAGACGTGTTAAATACCCACGTGTCGTCCGTACACAGACACACCGGCGCCCCGTCGCGATACAGTTTGGCGAAGTGATGGTCGGCATAACTCGGGTTGCTCTTCGTGAGCACGTTGCTCGTCAAACACAACTCTACGAGTATGTTAGACTCGAGTAACTTTTTGTACAACTCGTCGTCGCGCACGGTGAAGACGCAGTGTCCCAATCGATCGGGCTTAAACTCCAACATTCGACGCTCTTCGTCCGCCGTGCCTCGAATTTCGCCGCAGTGAAGCGCGACGCCCAATCCGCTTCGTCTCGCTTTTTCCAGCGCCTCTTCGTACGTGTCCCAGTCACCGCGATTCGGCGCACCGCTCAAATCGACGCCGACGACGCCTTCGCCCGCGTACTTGACCGCTAAATCGATCGTTCGCATCACTTTTTCGTGCGAATCGTCGCGTCCCCGATCGACGCTCAAAATGATTCTCGCGACGTTCGTCCCATTCTCCCCATTCCCGCCCCCTCGCGTCCCACACGCGTCCTGCAAACCGTCCAACACCGCGCACACGTACGTCTCTTTGTCCAACCCACGCTCCGGCACATCCTTCGGCGTCGTTCGAAGTTCGACGTACCGCGCGCCGTCGGCGAAAAAGTCCTCCACCGCCTCCCTCGTGATCCTTCGAATCGCCCTCGCGCTCGAGCAACACTCGTGCGCGAGCTTGAAAATCTCGAAACACATCATGAGCTCTCTCTCACCCCTCAGCGCGCGCGCGCATTCCTCCTCGAGTCCGCGCTCGCGCGCGAGCTCCGACAGCGTCGACGGGCGCACGCATCCGTTGACGTGCGCGTGCAGTTCCACGCCGAACGCCGCCGCGCGAAACGCCGAGGCGTCGGTGGACATGGCGCGCGAGGCGCGCACGGCCCACCGAGACGCGTCGCCGAGCTCGCGCGCGCCGCGCGCGCGTCTCTCCCGTCCCGACGATGTCTCTGGCTCGGAGCCGCCGCCGGGGGCGTCACACGCGCGCGCGTCCGCTCGCCGACGCGTCGGTGGAGATGCCGACGAGAGCGCGCGAGAGGGCGGAAGATGAAGGCGCCGAAGCGTCCGCCAAGCGGTACAAGACGGACGAGGAGGCCGTGCTCGCGGCGGGCGGTCGACGCATCGCGCCCACCGGCATCGGCCACGGGTGTCTTCACGACGTCGTGCGTCCGGTGACGACGAGCGATGCGGGGATGGGGCGAGACGAGCGCGCGATCGAACTTCCAGAGAGTCCGGCAAAGGCGTACCCGTTCGAGTTGGACACGTTTCAGCAAAAGGCGGTGGAGTGTTTGGAGAGGAAGGAGTCGGTGCTCGTGAGCGCGCACACGTCGGCGGGGAAGACGGTGGTGGCGGAGTACGCGATCGCGATGGCGATCAGGGACGGACAGCGCGTGGTGTACACGTCGCCGTTAAAGGCGCTGAGTAATCAAAAGTATCGAGAGCTGAAAGAGGAGTTTCAAGACGTCGGATTGATGACGGGCGACGTCGTCATAAATCCGAGCGCCTCGTGTTTGGTCATGACGACGGAGGTGCTTCGGTCGATGCTGTATCGCGGAGGAGAGGTGATGCGCGAGGTCGGTTGGGTGATTTACGATGAGATTCACTACATGCGAGACAGCGAGCGCGGTGTGGTGTGGGAGGAGTCAATCGTGTTGTTGCCGGATATGGTCAAGTACGTGTTTTTGTCGGCGACGATTCCCAACGCGCGCGAATTCGCGAATTGGGTGTGTAAGACGCACAATCAGCCGTGTCACATCGTGTACACGGATTTCCGTCCGACGCCATTGGAGCATTACATCTTCCCGGCGAACGGTGAGGGGATTTTCTTGGTGATGGATCGACAATCCAAGTTCAGAGATGGCAACTTTGAGCAAGCCGTCACCGTCATCGCCGACGGCGGTGGCGCGGCGGCGGCGCGAGTCGCGAATCGCGCGCGCGGAGACGATGGAAAGAACGATGCGATGAATCAAGACATTTTCAAAATCATTCGCATGGTGGTTGAGCGCAATTACGACCCCGTGATCGTGTTCGCGTTCAACAAACACGAATGCGAAAAGATGGCAAACTCTCTTCACAAGGTGGATTTGTGTGATGACGACGAGAAAAAGCTCATCGATACAATCTATTGGAACGCCATGGACTCGTTATCCGAGGAGGATAAACGCCTTCCTCAGGTGGCCAACCTACCGAATCTTCTCCGACGCGGGTTGGGTGTCCACCATTCGGGATTGTTGCCGATTTTGAAGGAAGTCATCGAGATTTTGTTCCAGGAGGGTCTCATCAAGGTTCTCTTCGCGACGGAGACCATGTCTGTCGGTCTGAACATGCCCGCGCGTACGGTTGTTTTCTGCTCACCGCGCAAGTTCGACGGCGCTGGATTCCGCTGGATTACCTCGGGTGAGTACATTCAGATGTCCGGCAGAGCGGGTCGCCGTGGTAAAGACGACCGCGGTTTGGTCATCCTCATGATGGACGAGCGCATGGATCCGCCCGTGGCGAAAAATATGCTCCACGGACAGTCTGATGCGCTCGACAGCGCGTTCCGTTTGAACTACGCGATGATTTTGAACCTCATGCGCGTCGAAGGCGCGGAACCGGAATCCCTCATCCAGTCGTCCTTTGCGCAATTCCAAAACGACAGAGCGCTTCCTGGTTTGGAGGCAAAGATAGTCGAAATCGAGAGAGATCGGGATGCAGTGCAGATCAAGGATGAAGCAATGGTCGACGAATACGTCAAGCTCAAGGACGGTCTCGACGCTATGATTCGAGAGCGAAGAGTCGTGACGAATACGCCGACGTACGCGGTGCCGTTTCTTCAACCGGGTCGCTTGGTCCGCGTGTGCACGAAACCTCCATCCATCATGACCCCATCCGACGAGGAAGATGCGATCAAAGTTCCTGTGCCGGGTACCGAACCTGGCGAAGAAGATGTGGTTTGGGGCATGATTGTCTCGTTCGAGCGCATCGGCGGTGGCGGCAAGGCGGGTAAAGCGGCGTATGGCGTCGACGTATTGGTGTGTACACGAGAGAATCGCGATGGAAAGGGACCCTCCCTCGGGCGAAACAAGGCTGATAAGTATGACTTCGTACACGCTAACGAAGGAGACGAGTCTACCGAGCCACGAGTGGTTCGCGTACCGCTCGAACAACTCGACGTGCTCAGCAGCGTTCGAGTGTATTTGCCGAAGGATTTGTATCCGAGAGAGGCGAGAGACCAGTGCATTAGCAGCGTAGGCGAGGTGATGAAGCGCTTCCCAGAGGGAATTCCCGAACTTCATCCAGAAAAGGACTTGAAGATTACTAGCGACACCTTCATCAAGCTTCTGAAACGTATTGATGGGATCAAATCGATGATGAAAAAGCATCCGATTGTGGAGAGCGCGCAGCTCGCAGAGCAGCTCGCCGCTCACAAGAAGAAGCGTGAACTCTCCATCGCTTTGAAGAAGGCGAAGAAAGATGCCAAGGCAGCTGCTGGCCTCTTGTATCGCAATGAACTGAAGCAAATGCGACGCGTATTGAAACGTCTGGGTCACACGAGCGCGGAGGGCGTGGTGCAAACCAAGGGACGAGTGGCGTGCGAGCTCGCCTCTGTTGACGAACTCGTCACGGCGGAGCTCATATTCAACGGCACATTCAAAGAGATCGACGTCGAAATGCTCGTCGCTTTGGTGTCGTGCTTAGTTTGGCGCGAAAAGTCTCGCGATACGCCGAAATTGAGCGAAGAGACCGCAGAGGTGTACAGTCGGTTGAAGGATGTCGCGCGCAAAGTAGGCAAGCAAATGGTCGAGTGTAAGATGCACGTCGACGTGGAAGAGTACGTGGAAGGGTTTAGGAGCGAGTTGATGGAGATCATGCTCGCGTGGTGTAAGGGCAACAAGTTCGCGGAGATCATGAAGATGACGGACCTATTCGAAGGCTCCATAGTGCGCGCGATTCGGCGCGTGGAGGAGGTTTTGCGCCAACTCGGCGACGCGTGTCGGGTGATAGGCGAGAACGAGCTTCAGGAAAAGTTTATGACCGCGAGCGAAATGGTGAAACGCGACATCGTCTTCGTCGCGAGTTTGTTCCTCTAGAGGCACACGGATTGAGATAGCGATGTAACTATGTTTTAGCGAGAAAATACTCATCTTCCCTTACAAGTTCCAAGACCCCCCGTCTAACGAGGACGTCTACCTATCGGCGCGCATCGGCACTACGAGCACACGAACCCCCCAATCTAGTCACGTCAACGATCGCTTAGTTGCTCTTGGAGCCCGAACGAAGGCGCGCAATTTGCTTGCGAGTGCGCTTCACCGGCTCCGCCTCGCGCTTGACCGCCTCAACCTTCTCGCTGAGCGCGAGCTCAACGTGGCACGGGTTGGACATGTACGGGTTGATGCGACCGTGCGCACGGTAGGTGCGGCGGCGCTGCGGGATGGCCTTGTTGCATTGGATGTGGGTAACGGTGAGGTTCTCGACGTCCAAGCCCTTGGTGTCCGCGTTGCTCTTGGCGTTCGCCAACAAACCGAGCAACGCTTCCGCAGCCTTCTTCGGCCAGCGGCCTTGGCCGTTCGTGGAACCTTCGTTCTTCGCCTGCGCCGTGCGCCCAACACCACCGCAGAAGCGACGGAAGACGACGCATCGCTTCATCGCGAGAACATCCTTCAAGTATTGCTCGGCATCCTCGAGCTTCTTACCCTTCAACATCATGCACGTTTCGCGCATGTTCTTGAAGGAGATGCGAAGGTCCGAGGCGCGCGCCTTGCACGACTTTTCGGAGTCTTCCGGTTCTCTCGCGTACTTCACCATCTGTATCGTTCGTAACGAAATGTCGCGTCATCGTCAGTCGCCGCGCTCTCCATCACACGCCGTCGCCATCGCGCGGTTAGGGCTTGCGCCACCTTAGGGTCACACCGGCGTCCCCATCGCGCGCGCCCACCGCCCGCGCGCGTCGTCCTCGCGCCCACCCCGCGCGGACGAAACGACACCAATCATTTCCATCCACGCGTTCGCATCGTCACCGTCCGCGCGCGAGGCTCGCCTCGCCGTCCACGCGCGCGCGCCCGCCTCGTTCGCATCGTCCGCCCGCCCTCGCGTCGGTCACCCATCGCGCGTCCTCTCCGCACCGCGCGCGCGCGCGACGCGCTGAAACGCATCGGCGTCGGCGTCACCGCGCATCCACCCGCGCGCCGTCGTTTCGTCGTTCTCGTCGTCGTCGAAGCGTACCTTCTATCCGAGCGGCGCGTTGCACAAAGGCGGACGCGATCGCGCGCACGCCGACCTTCGCGGCGTCGCTGGGAAAGTCTCCACTGGAACCACTTTTATTTTTGTCGGCTATAAATTATATCCAGACGTCCGATACGTGTATAGTGTTTAAATTGAGAATGGAAATAAAGTACACATCGCGTGTCCGGGAACACTCGTAGTGTGGCACCTTGGAATGCTGTTTTTGGACTCGCGTGCGTTTGAAAAAGGCTCGCGCGGACGCGCGGGTGGATGATTTGTCCGTTCGGCCGATGTGTCGTCGCGCGAGAGACCGCGGTGACGCGCGAGAAGCCATGAGCGCGTTTCCCGTGGCGTCGACGAGCGCGCCCGCGGCGGCGGCGGCGGCGGCGGCGGCGACGCCGTCGGTGGGCGCGGTGCGACAGCAGGGCGACGGATGGTCGCCGGCGTCGAGGTTCCAAAATCTCCTGTCAGCGCTGCGAAGATTGGAGCTTGGAAGCGCGACCGAGCGAGATCGGGAGCGAGCGCGAGGGGCGCTGCGAGCGCAAGAGACGCGACTGCGCGAGTTGGCGTTTTTCGAGGCGAGAAGGGCGGAGGATGCGACGAAGGTGACGTCGGGAAGAGTGACTCTGAGCAACGGGCTCGAGGCGAGATTGGGAGAGTTGGACGTGGAGCACGCGAGCACGATCGCGGTGGCGATGGATATGAACGAAATCGCGAGTGTCGAGCTCATCGTCGGCGCCATAGAGAACGGTGCGCCGGCGGACGCTGCGGTGCCGGCAGCCATTGGGATTTTGATGCGTGAACGCGCCGCGGCGCTCGAGTCGCTGCTCACGCTTTTGCGGTGCGCGGGCGGGACGGTTCCCTTGGATAGCGTCATGGATGATGAACTCAAGGAGTACGTCGAGAACCTTTTGAAAGATGGTACGCTTTTCGGACGATTGGTGAAGCTCGTGACTGCGCCTCCGCCTGGAGGGCCGTTTTTGGTTGCTCCGGCGCCGCAGCCGCCCGCGGCGGGTGCGTTGGCTCTCGTGAACGCACCGCCACCTTCGATCGAGCGTCCGCTCGGTCCCTTAGACAAGCTCGTAGACATACGCGGACGGCCGATATTACGTCAAGAATGCGTCGCTCAGGAGCGTAGATTGGTGGTTGAGTGTTTGTTCCACGCCGCGCGCATTTCACCAAACCTGAGCGCGGAAAACGCCCAAGCCTTGTTAGTGTTGGCGGGTCGATCCGCGGAAGCGATGAAAAAGTTAGATGACGTGGCAACGGATGACATGCCGACGGGATACGGTGCGATTCTCGCCGCCGCGGGGATGTTCACGCCGATTCAGTCGGGTGTGGAAGCGGCGTCAAACAGAACCGAGCTGGCAAAGGCGACCTCGACCACGGTCAACTCGCCGAACGCACCGCCGTTGTTTTCTTTCGTCCGTTTCGCTTGGGGTGTCTTAGCTCTCGACCTCGGGTTGCCGGAAGCCGAGGACAGCATCCGAGAAAGCTTGAAAAACGATGCCGTCGAGGCCATCGATCTCGTTCTGAAAACGGGTGTGTTCCAAGACGATCACCTCGTTGCGCGAAACCAGAACCTGGAGTTCGTGCACACGATACTTTCGAGATATTTGCATCACAATCTCCGCAAAACAACCCTGCACAGGATGCTGACGGACGGCACGGCTGTGAAGCCACCCTTTGTAGAAAATGGGCTCACGGTGGAGATCGACCCCGCGAAGCCGCTGGCGGACGTATGCTCCGCGTTGGCGGAGATATATTCCCAAGAGGCAAACCTGGCGTTGAAATGCGGTGGTCTCAAGAGCTTCTTAGAAATCGCTAGTGACAGTGAGCATTCTGTTGGATCTTTAGTGAAGCTTCTCGAGTTGTGCACGACCATTGCTCAGAGAAGTGAGGGAGCGCGGCGCATTTTCGAGCTGCTCCAACGAAGCCAGGGCGCGGCCAACTGGGATAGATTCTTAGGCGCTCTGATTGGCTACGTGCAGCGATTCATGTCGTCGCCGGATGATTTGATCGACGCTGGAGAGGAGTACGACCCTAGGCAAGGCGATCCGGAGATGAACGAGGCAGACGCCGAAGGTCTTCGAGCGTACCTTTCTGTGTTTAGCGCAGTCATGAAAAACGCCGAGCGTTCTGAATCGGCTCACTGGTTGATGTGGTTGGAACACAGAATCGGCGCGGCATTGATGGACGCACTCCTTCAGTTGTACACGGATCCAGTTCCGCTGTCTTTGAAATCGTCCCTTCTTGATGCCATCGGGGCATTATGCTGGGATGTGAACACAGCGTCTGACGTGTGGCAGTTGCTCGATCAAGCGGGCGTACTGCCCAATCCGTTGCAAACTGGCGCGTTACAAACGATGACGTCACAGAGATCGGATATTACGTACATATACAGCGTTCTCGAACCCGAGGCAAGGTCTTACGAGAGCACCGCGAGCTGGCTACGATTGATGGGCAAACTGCTTACCACGACGAGCGAATGCGAGAGCGGGCCGTGCGGTGACGCAGGTCGACCTGCTTGGTTTCATACTCGTTTTATTCGCGAACGCCTCTACGGGGAGTTAGGCACGAGAGTCCACAGTAACCAAACGGAACGATGGGCGATGGCGAGCGACTGCGTCGATCACTTTTTGTTCGTCTTGCATCTGTACACCAACTCCAGGGCATCGACGCCGACGACGGAAGACACCGAAGCTGGGATATCGAACGCTCCATTTGCGATTGGATACAGTGAGCAATCCGACGCGTTGGCTTTACGAAGTACGGGTCAAACGAGTAGCTCGCTCGATCAACCGAGCGCCCCCGGTGCAGACATTCTCATTGACTTCTTGACGTCTGGTTCGACGTACAAGATGACCATGAATATTCTCTCCATCGGTGCCGAACCGTTGAGCTTTGAGCGTAACTCTAGCCACGGCGCCGCTTTGGAGGAGTGTGTGTTGGGAGCGTTGCGTTTATTGGAGTACGTGCTTTCGATTGACGAGCACGCGGTGGCAGACTTGCGCGCGAAACACAAGGATGCCGTGTTCTACCACACGCTTGATGAGGTGCTGTCGTCGGACATGTCGCAAATGGCGAACGTCTTGGGTTACATACAGTACAAATATAACCCGGCGATCCCCTTGGTCGCGCTCAAGATATTACGTGTTCTCTGCCGTCGAGTTGAGCACATCGTCCTGATGTTACCTCCAGCTTCGAGAGCCGCAATCGTGGAAGGTTGCGCGAGCTGCTTGGAACTTGCGTTCGCCACCGTGCCTCCTGGGGACGCTGAGGATGACATCGACGCCAACACATCGAGCGCGATTGAGTGCGCGTCGTTGGTGTTCGACTTGTTGCACGAAAACCTGGAGCGACGCGGTACAAACTTGACTCACTTGCTATTGGGTTTCGATTTGACGGGCGCGCCGAATGAGATGGCTCTCTCTCCCTTTACAGAGTTCAACTGTCTCAGTGTTTTGCTCGAACTCTTGGAAGCCGCACCGCCTTCCATGCACGCAAATGCAGTCATGCCGTACAACGCTCCAGAACTTGCAGCGGATTTACTTCACCGACTGTCGACATGCGAGTCCACTACGTTACCCACGCTGTCGCTCATGGGACAGTGGCCTCCTCACGCGCCAAGCCTAGCTCTGCCCGATCTCCTTTCGGATGCGTTACGAACGACACTTCCATCGGCGCCGGCGAAAAGAATGTCAGTGATGTATCATCGTGCGAGCATTCTTCGTCTTTGCGCCCAAGTACTCGAAGTGGAGTCGCCTCCGGCGAAGGGTCGAGTGCCGGAGATGGCGCCGCCTCTCGTATTGGATATCATGAACGTATTGCTAGACAATGGGCGCGAAGGTTTAGGTACGTACTCACACGACCCAAACGTCGACTACGGTCAATTCGCAGTCTTAGAGTTACCGAAGAGCATGACGCATCTTCTGGAGGAGAATAAAGAACACGCGATCACGTCCGGGTTGGGTGGCGACGTGCTTGAAACCATGGACGAGCTCGCCGTGTTGCAACTCTTGGGTGATACCAGAAACGTCGCGGAGGGCGGAGTTTTCACAAACAATCGCCATGGAGACAAGATCATCGACGTCAATGCGGTGAACGCCAAGTTGTCGGCGGAATTTAAGCGCCTCGACGCAGAGTTGCATTCTCACGTGATGAGACACGACGCCTCCGAATACGTCAAAAATCGTCGCGCGCGCGCTTTAGAGGCCACCATTCGCATCGCAGAAGCGCGAAATACCGTCATCGAAGATGCCACCGCGCGATCGGAAGTATTCCTCGCGTGGGAAAAGCTCGTGACGTTCGCCGTGACGTGCGGACTGTCGAGCATAGTCGCTTACTTCGATTTGCGAAAGGCGGCCGTGCCGCACCAAGCCTCCACCGCGGAGACGGTCGATGACAGCCCTATGAGCGCGCATAGCATTCTTTTTGAACTTGTCGATGGAATTCTATCGGGATTGTGCGAAGCTGAGCCGTTTGGCGGTGGATCGGACGTCGCGAAGGCGCCTCCTTTCTGTCGCCTGGTGCACACGATTTTATCTCAGCTTCGCCAACTCGGTGAGAGAGACAGGTCGAAGGGCGACATGAACGCCGTCTTGGCCCCGTCCAAGTGCCGAGCGCTGCTCCGAAGTTTGATCGCGTGCTTGCTTCATCGCACTCCCTTGGCGCAAGTGTCGAGATTGGACATTATCAGCGCCTTGCTCGATTACTTAGCCTACTGCAGACCCGATACGGATGGCGTGAGCCCGGTGACCAAACACGGTAAAATCCTGGCTGGAGCGAGCGCTTCGTTTTCGCAAGTCATGGACATCGACATTGAGAAAGGCAATGCCGCCATCATTCAGAGAGACGCGACCTCGCTGGTCGATATCATCTCGCGCGATGTCTTGGAGGGTTCGAACGATACGAAGGCGATCGCTTTGGCTGCGCTCGAAGCCATGGTGGCGGTGTGCGCGGGCACTGGAGTCGGTGGCATCGAAGTGTTGCTCTTACAAAACGACGTCGCCAAGGCGTGTTTGCGCGAGCTGGAACGCGTGTCGATGCCCGATCTCGTTTTGAATACGCCACGCGCGGCGTCACACGCGAAGGCGATAGAAGCGTCACTGTCGCTTCTGCTGAGAATGGCGCAGAGCGAACCAGGTCAGATGGTGGCTCTCGGCACGCTCGATTCTTTGATTCATTGTCGCGCTATAGACGCGTACGCCGACATTCACAGTTCGTCGGCCACGATGGCAACCATGAACACGGAGAAACCTTTCGCGGACCTTCCGATTCCACGGGCGCGTCATCACAGGCTTCTGGTCAACGTGATTCGCCTCGTCGGAAGCCTGCTCGCCGCCGCTCCGCAGCCCAAGCCTGCGCCGTCGGCCACGCTCTCGCGGTACCCTGGTGCGATCGTTGAGAGCAAAGGCGTGCCCGCGATCATTTCTCAAACACTTGCGTTCGTTGAAGCACACAGCGCGGTGATTCATCGAGTGCTCGCCGATCGCGCGTCTCGTCCGCACCTTGCGGATTTGGCCGAACTCGAAGCCACCGTGAACTTGGTCACCGGATTGCTCAAGGGACCCGTGCTTCCCGATCCGAAACTTCGTCTCCACGGTGCGGTGGATGTGTTGACGGCGACTCTTTGTTCTGACTCCAACAAGTACCCGGATTTCATCGCAAAGACGTTTGGTCTGTCTTCGGCGGAGGACGTGATCCTCGCGTCTTCCGATCCGTTCGCGATCAGCGCAGCTGAAACGATGTGGCGGCGTTTCAGAAGCGTTCGAAGCATGCTACTCAGCGCACAGCGCGTGATGGTGAATAAAGGCTTGACAAAGTTCAAGTTTTCCATCTCTGATGGCGCCATTGGCGACGAGAGACCAACGTTGAACCTCTTTGGCGCCACAGCCATTCGCCTCAACGGGGAGCTGACTCGATTGGTCGAGTCTCGAACGAGTGCGCTGAAGTCGATCGAGTACAACAAAATCGTCCGGAACGTGAACGCCACGGAATCTGATTTGATCGCCAAGCTGGCGGAGATTGAATCCGATATCCGCGTCCTCGTCATCTCGACGGAGAACACCCTGGAAGTGTTGTTCGCGCACCTCCAACCGTCGTTGAGACACGGCGAAGACGACAGCCTCGTCGTCCCTTCCCTAGAGCTGAACGGCAAGTCACAGGCACACGATCTCGGGATTCTAGCGACTGTCATGATGCCGAGCCTACAATCGCTGATTCGGCTGGACAAGGCGACGCTTGGTTTGGACACTGAGTTCTTGAACATGATCGCCACGCGCGTGCGAGATTCTCTCGACTCGCCGCAACAAAATCGATTCGGGGTAGCGTGATTCGAATTAGGTTTTGAGTAAAAGTACATTACATTTAGCAACATTTCACATTTCACATGACGCTCTGTAGCGTTTTGTCGCGCTGTGATCTCGTCGCGAATTTGAGCATGAACGACTCCGCCGAGAGACGACACCCCATAGGCTTTAGAACTTTCATTCTCCCATCGTTCGCAGGAGCGCGATGACGTCTACGCTCCATGTTTTCGATCACGAGCGGTATCATTTTCTTTCGCGACCATTTCAGCATCGGCAGGACGACGTGTCGCTCGACGTCGTACGTGTTGTGGTCGCAAGCCTCTTGCACGAACAGATTCATGATCACCTTGTGCCGATCGCTCCCCCCATGATGGGGCTCCTCCTCAAACTCTTTGTTCGCGGCGCGCATGCGATCCATCAACGCTCGCGAATGGGACAAGGGTATCACAGTGTCGAGATCACCGTGCAGTAACAGCACCGGACACTCGACGTGTAATACGTTTTCCGCGGTGTTCCATCTATCGGCGAGCAGTACTTTGCTCGCCGCGCCAACGTACCTATGCGCTATATCTCGAATAGACGTGAAAGGACTCTGTAACACTAACCCCGCGGGAGGGCCTCCCTGGGCACACATGAGGCGCGCCATCCACGTCGCCGGCCCGGTTCCTATGGAGCGTCCCATTATGATGATTCTGCTCTGCGGCGCGTGTAGGTACTTGACGCAATACTTCACCGTAGCCTTGACGACGGTGTTCACGCTCTCCTCGTGCGCTATCCCCTCCGTCACGCCGTAACCCGGAAATTCAGGAACGATGACGTGTGATTTCAACCCCACCGCGATCTTCGTCGCCTCGCTCGCGCAATCTCCCACGTCGCACGCGTTCCCGTGCACGTAGACGACGAAAAAATCCCCAGCGCATCTACTGTCCCCATTCGCCGATCGCCCCGCGCGCATCACTCGCAACGCGCACGTCCGCATTCCAGTCTTCGTGCTCGCGTCTCCCAGTCCCGACGTCACCCCACACGAGTTGTGCGCGCGTCGCTCGTGCACCTCGATCGCGATCAACGACCTCTCGTACGTCACGCGCGCGTCCAACGGATCCTTCACCTCTCCCGCGAACGGACACCCCCGCCAATCGTACGACGGCGCCCCACCGTCCGCCGCTCTTCCGGGAAACATGATCCACCGCGCCATGTCGGTCCTCGCCGAGATCCAATCCAAAACCGTCCCCGTGCTCGTCGAGATCGTCGCGCTCGCCTTGGTCGCGTCGTCCCCCGTTCCCTCCGTCCGTCTCCCCGCCGTCGACGCCGAGCGTCCACCGTCGCGCCGTCCCACCGCGTTCCCACGGACGTCTCCATCGGGCGCATCGACGCGGTTCTTACTCCCCGAAAACCACCCGGACGGCGACATGTCGGGCACCACCGGTCACGATGGATGCCGATCGACGACGCGCGCGACCGGGTGTCGACGCGATGGGCGTCGTCGCGCGCGACGACCGGTCGCCCACCGAGAACGACGACGACCGAACGCGCGCGACGACCGACCGAGCGCGTCGTCGTCCGACGATCGGTGCCATTCATCCACTCATGCATGCACGCATGCATCCATCCGAGGTGTCCCCTAAACCCTAAACCCTACGGGTATGTCCCCGATATTTTACGGTCGGTCGGTCGGTCGGTCGCCGCGCCGCGCCGCGCCGCGACGCGCTCTCCACACCGTCGCGTCACACGGGGTATCGCACGCACACACAACGAATCGATCGTCCGTGAATTTCTCATTCACCCACCACCCCCGTGGGTCGAACGCGCGACACCGACGCGCGCGCATCGACGCGGACGCCGCGAGGATCAATCATCGCGAGTGCGCGGCGCGGGGGCGATCGCGGCGCGCGCGCGGAATGACGCGCGCGCGAGGCACGGTGCGAGACGCGCGCGCGGTGGATCGGTGGAGGAATTACTTGCGCGCGAGGTGGACCGCGAGGGCGACGGAGACGACGACCGAGGGCGTCGGAGTTTCCGAGAAACGCGAGGTCGAGGGGGGGCGGAGGATATTGTCCGCGCGAGTGGGAGATTGACGGAGCGCGCGCCGGCGCCGAGCGAGCGCGCAGGTGAAGTGGTTCAACGCGGCGAAGGGGTTCGGGTTCATCGTCCCGGATGATGGCTCGGAAGAGATCTTCGTGCATCAAACGGCCATCGAGACGGTGGGCTTCCGTTCGTTGTGGGAGGTGAGACGAAAAGTTGCGAAAATGCGAAAATGCGCAGTCCCGCGCCGGGGCGGGACGGGACTAGGAAACGCCTCCGGGAGATTTTTGTCGAGCGAGAGCGCGAGACTGACGGTGATTGACGGTGATGACGCGCGCGTAGGGAGAAGAGGTCGAGTATAAAATCGATACGAGCGATGTAAAACCGAAAGCGGTGGGAGTCACCGGTCCCGGCGGGGCGAAGGTGAAGGGCGCTCCGCGGCGGCGGTATAGGAACCGCGCGGCGAAGAGGATGCAAAATGACGTCGCCGACGCGAATGAGACGAAGGGAGAGGCTGAGAAGTCCGAAAAGAGCGAGAATTCCTCGAAAGTAGATGTTGGATAACGGTGTGCGCGGCTAGTCGCACACGCTGGAGCCCGATCGATTCGAAATTTCGAAACAAAACTTTCGAGGAGGGTATTCACGCCAGGTTTGCAACACAACCATTGGATCATCGATCGCCTTGGCACCATCAACGGATGAGTATAGAGCTAGAATGTTTGACGTTTGTAACCATAGCGAGTCTTAATCTAAAAAGAGGAGTCACACGGGGTGACAGTGGCGGCGCCAGCGTGGCTGCGTCGAGCGCGCGAGGCGCCGTCGTCGCCAGAGAGGGCGTCAGTCCGCCGCACGCGCGCGAGTGGCGCGCGCGGCGGACGCCCGAGTCGATGCAACGAGTGTTTCTCGATGATTTGCGCGCGCGATTTGACGCACAAGGTTACGTCGTCGTCGAGAATTACCTCGATGCGGACGTCGTCGAGGCGTGCCGAGAGGAGCTCGATGCCGTCTTGAGGTGCGCGCGCGAGGGCGCCGGCGTGAAAATTCCCATCATTCGCCCCGCCATTCGAGGAAACTGACGTCGCGCGTTCGCGATCATAGAGAGAGACTCGGTGAAAACGATGACCGGGACGCGCGCTGGGACGAATTAGAGGCTCTCGGTTGCGTGGCCCAGGTGAACGACCCGGCGCGCGAGTGTTCGACGTCCCACGAAGCGGCGTTGGATCATCGCAAAAGTTTGTCGATGTGCGTCGACGTCGTCACGAAAACTGTTCGTAGAGACGGTGCGATAGGATCGATAGCGATGGCGCTCTTGGGCGTCGAAGACGTGCGGTTTTTCAACGACCAATACATCGTGAAGCCGCCGGCGAGAAACCAAGAATCTCTTCGATCGTCGAGCTTTCAGTGGCACTACGACAGTCAATGGTGCGATGCTGAAACGACATCGATGTATACGTCGTATTTGAGCTGTTGGGTCCCGCTCGACGATGTGAGCGAGGAAAATGGAACGCTTCGTATACTCCCGTACCCCGAGGCTTCATCAGCCGCCGCCACGCACCGGGAGAAAGCGCTCGCGTATCCTTCACGGCAGACGTTACCTTCGCCGCTCTTGGACGATGGATGCGATGGAGCTGGTCGACTCATTACCGTGAGCGCGGGTTCGGTCGTGTTTTTTAGCGACGTCGTGTTACACTGTAGCGGACCGAACCTCGGTGACTCGATTCGTCGAGTGTGGATGCCGCAGTTTTCAGCCGGGCCGATACTGCGACGTGATGGGCGCCCGGTGAGCTTGACGGCAAAGTTAGTGTAACCTTATTGTAGAATGTCGAATATGTTTCTGTATTGATAAAGGTCAATTGACTAATTGGTCAACTCGTTCTAAGTTCTATCGTACACGCTCCGAATAGGTCACGTTTAATGTATCACTCAGCAGGTTTGGCCTTATCGGCGTTCTTACGCGTCGATTGGTTCCATTTTCTCGGACGGCGATTGCCCTTTTTATTAGACTGAGCCTTGCGCTGTCCCTTTTCTTGTTCCTTAACCGGCGTGTTCGGAGCCTCGACGTTGGGTCGCTCCGGCGGCGACTGCCGATCGCTCACCACTCCGGGCGGTAATCCCGATGGCACTGGCGGCGAACCAGATCGCATGAGACGCATCAAATGTTCCGCTCTATTGTTTGGTTGTTGCGAATAACCTTGGGGATTGAAGCTAGGGTGCATATGTGGAGGCATACCGTGCGCGAACATGTGCGGCGGCGCCACCGGCGGTAAGCCGGGCGGCGGCAAGCCTTGCGGAAGCATCCCAGGGAGAGGCGGCTGCGCCGTCGGAATCGGATGATGCATCGGACCCTGGTACGGATGAAGCACGGGAATCGACTGAGCGTTCATGATGTTAGGTGGACCAGGCGGAAGAGGCGGCTGAATGTGCGGTCTGATGTGATTGGGCGGAGTGGGAGGGCGCAAACGCTCCTTGTTCTTCGCCTTCTTTGCCTTCTTCCCGCCATTCTTAGCTCCTACCGCGTGTGTTTCCAGCTGCAACGCAGATACGTCGGGAATATCCAAATCTCCCTTTTTCTTCTTCTGCTTTTTCTCTTGCTTCCTCTCCTTGTTTTGCACGATCGCCGCCGGTTCGCTCGAGCCTTGCTCGGGTGCCTGGTCGTCGACGGCGACCTTTGGTTTAGGCTGCTTGTGTTGTTTCGGTTGTCTCGGTTTCTTATCCTTCTTATCCTTCACTCGGTGCTGCTTCGATTCATTTTCCTTCTTTTTCGTACCCTTCGTATTCGCCTCTTCCCATCCCTGGTCCTCCGCCTCTGCCTCTGCTCTTCGTTCCGCTTCCTTTCTCTCCTCCAAGGCTTTCATCGCTTCCTCCTCTTCCGCTCGCCTCGCGCACTCTAATGCCGCCTGCTTCGCGGCCTCTTCATCTTTGATCCTTTTGCGCTCGGCGTGTCGCTCAGAGGGCAGCGGCAACGGGTCGTGCGCCTTTTTTGAGAACGGATGGTACAGGACCGGCTTTTCCGAACCTCGCTCGGGTTTCACCGCAAACGGACCCGCCTTCTTACTCTCTTCAAGAATCATGTCTACGACGAGAACCGTGATGTCATCTCTGTTATCCTTCATCATCTGCGCGAGCTTATTGAGCGCCGCAGCGGCGTTTTGCGTATTCATCTTAGAGGCGTGCGCCGACGCCTGCTTCGGCGTCGCTGCGTCCCACAACCCGTCGCTGGCGAGCAAAAGCCTCGCGCCGGGGAACCGATCGGGAACGATCACCATACTCACATCCGGTTCGCTGATAACGCCGCCCTTCTTACCGTCACGATCACCGATCGATCGAGACACCGCGAGCCCGCCTGGCCACACTCGCAGCGGACCGACGCCGACGCGTTCCCCGTTCGGTCCGTCCTCGTATTCCGTCGGCCGCACCTCTCCCCCCGCCTCCTCGATCCGCTTCCGTTCACTCTCGGACGTGTCCAGACGATGTTCGACGCTCAAACGAAGCACCGGAGTCCCCGGCCCGAGATCCAAAGTCGCCAACGAATCGCCCACCGCCGCCGTCGTCACGCATCTCCCCCGCACGACGCAAATCGTCGCCGTCGCCCCGCTGTGCACATCCTTGGACAAAAACGCCGCGTCCACCGCCGCGAACGCCGCTCGAAGCGCGTTCGGCAACCGTCTCTCGAACGCATCGTCCGCGCGTTCCCCTCTCCCGAGCGCGCCCTCGGCGTCCAACGCCGCGACGAGCTCCGGAAGAAAACGTTCCGCGCAGTGCGCCGCGCACGCTCTCCCACCGTGTCCATCGAACAGGCCGAACGCGCCGAACTCAATCTCATCCTCCCCATCCTCACTCGACCCTCCCTCGCGCGTCGGACGCCACGTCGCCGCCACCTCGGCGAGATCGAAGTCTTCGCCCTTTTGAACTTTTCGAGAGTGCGCCACCGCGAGCGCCGGAAACCCCACGCGATCGCCCGTGACGAGGGCGTCGCGCGGCACGTGCGCACCGCCGACCATGTTTCTCGCGATCGGTGCGCTCGACGAGCGCGCGCGGACGCGCGGACGCGCGCGAGACGCGATGGAATGAAGACGATGACGAGGGCGCGCGCTGACTCGGAGCGCCGCGGCGGAGACGAGCCTCGCGGAGGCGAACGCGTCTCGAGCGTTCGTGACCTCGCGCGAGGGCGCCGAGGCGAAAGAATGCGAAATACAATGACTGTGTCTACGATGCGAGGGAACGATGGGCGCGAGATGACTTGATGTCGCGCATGGGATCGTACTCTTCGACGTCGACGTCCAAGCCGACGACTCTTCGCAGCGGCGCGAGCGATTCGCTCAGACACACCTCTCTCGGCACGCGCACGATGGCGTCGACGAGAAAGAGCTTCTCGGCGCCGAAAGGAGCGTCGGTGGTGTCGGTGCGCATGCGTTCGATGTTGACGCCGCGTTCGTGTAAGATTTTGGCCAACGCGTTGGTGATGCCGGGGAAGTCTTCGCCGCGCAGACGCACGCGTGTGAGCTCGGTGTTCGATTCCTCGCACGCATCGCTCGACACTCGAACCGAGGTGGTGATGGACGGGATCTGCGATAACGACGCCTCCAGCGTCTCTCGAACGGCGTCGGCGCCGACGAAAGAGACGCGCATAGAGATGGTGAAGTCGCCGCAAAGGTTGGTCATGCGCGACTCCTCCACGTTGCCCCTCGCGGCGAGGACTTTGGCGGTGAGATCGGCGACGATGCCGGGTTTATCGACCCCGAACGCGGTGATGACGTATCTCGATACCGACGGCGCGCGCGTCTTGGCGTGGGACGCGCGCGCGCGCGCGAAGAAAAGTGCGTGCGCGCGCGTGGCGAAGAAGTGTCGACACGACCGAGACGTCGCGTCGATCGTCGCGTCCCTCGTCGCGGACGCGCGCGTGGCGACGAGGGTGAACGAACGCACCGCGCGCGCGATGTCGGACGCTCGAGCCATGGCGACGAAAGATGGGGGACGGAGTCGAGGTCTGAAGCGATGGAGGCGCAAATTGAGAATTGACAATGCGAAAACGTCTTGAAAATGTGAACGTCGATTACAATACAAATACTGATTGCTAATTGATTCCTAATTCGGACGTGCGCGTGAGACCGAAATTCTCTTCGTCCGCTTGCAACGTGTTCGCGGCGGGACCGAGCGGGGAGGACGCGCTCGTGTTGCGCTCAAACTGGCGGGTGAAAGTCACGTACGCGTCAGTCATCGCAAAGGATTGAACGACGCGTTGTTTTTCTCAAACTATGCGCGAGAAAATGCGCGTGTCGACGTCAGCGACTGTCGCCGTGCGAGCGCGAGCGAAGACAAAATGAGCGCGACGCGATTGAATGAAATACGCACCATTGTAGAGATTCCCGGATTTCTCCGCAGAATTTCGCACGGGTCGCCCCCGAACGCGTTCCGCACATCGTCCAACAAGACGTCAATGTCGACGAATAACAGAGACGGAAAGTCTGTGAGCATCAAACCGATCCTGCAATCCTCGGGCATGGACGCGCGCAGCGATTCGACGGCTTTCGTCGCGTTGACAAACGCGTCTTCGTTCAAGCACACGCTCGGTCTCTTCTCCAAAATCTTCACCACATCCCCATCCGGGAGAATCTCCCTCAGAGATCTCACTCGACGCGAGATATCTTCCATAACATCGTCCTCGACGAGCAAACATCCCGGACACGCCTCGAAAAACGCATCCGCGTCGCACGCGCCCTCCAATCCCGACCTCGCCGCGCGCGTCCTCTCCCGCGTTCGCGCCAATCCATCATCGTCCAACGCCAACAGATCCGGCACCGCCGCACACATACCCATCACATCCACCCCTTCCCGCATCATCTCTCGCAACGCCAACACGCACGCCGTCGTTCTTTCCAATTTCGCCGCCAACGTCACCGCGTCCCCGCGCGAAACCTCGCCCCTCGCCACCCTCGTTCGAAGTCCCGGGACGATGGTGAACAACCGCTCGACGTCTCGCGCCAACCCCTCGGCGTCGACCCCGATCTCACTCGCCCTGATCTCCACCGCCAGACGTCCGAGGGCGTCGTCCGCGCGCCCCTCGAGGATGTGGTCGGGTTTGATGGAGCGACCTATGATGGTGTGCGAGGTGGTCACCGCGCTCTTCTCGTCGTCGTCAGACGCGCGAAGTCGTCGGAAGCGCGCGCGAGGCGTCGGCCGGTGTCTCTCGCGCGAGATCCGATCGACGCGCGACGCCGCGGACGACGCGACGCGAGACGGCGACGCCATGCGCGTCGAGGTGTGAAGACCCACTCGCGCGATGGAAAAGTAACGACCCGCGTCTCGCCGGCCGCATCTCGCGACGGGGACGCGCGGGTCATGACGCGCGGCGCGACGACCGCGGTGATGGTCTCGCGCGCGTCGACGTCGTTCTCGACGCGTCGAAGGAGGAGGACGACGACGACGGCGGCGATGGGCTCGCGCGGACGCTCGACATCGCGCTCGAGCGGACACTTCGACCGACTCGTCTTCGATCTCGACGGCGTGCTCTACGACGGGGCGAACGGGTACCTCGCGCACGTGCGTCGGCGTCAGCGCGCGTTCCTGCGCGAGAGGTTCGGGATGTCC